>TARA_R110002073_G_scaffold336208_1_pt1 | contig 153424 bp, 146 predicted proteins | sample TARA_R110002073 | Tara Oceans TARA_R110002073 (sample SAMEA4397174) | marine metagenome | biome: Polar Biome; feature: [DCM] deep chlorophyll maximum layer (ENVO:01000326); material: water (ENVO:00002006), including particulate matter (ENVO:01000060) such as... | depth 40 m
AACCGGGGTGCAAATGTACATACCTTTTTACTATTCAACAAAGAAAAATTAAAAAAAAACTGTGATATTTTTACGCTTCTTATTAACGACTTAAAAAACAGCATTTTAATTGCATTGTTTTTTTTACTCACAACCATTTTTAATACTAAAAGCCGCTACCCTACCTTGCTAATGAAACCACATTTCTATATAATAGTAACTAAAAGAGATTCGAATAATTGGTATTAAGCATGTCTACTAAGAGAGGTCTTTTAAAAAACCTTCAAATTATTAGAAGTATTATTGTGCACATATTTCTTTTCTAATATCTTTGCAGCCTTATTTGAATACTACTAATGATTAAAATTACATTACCTGACGGTTCGGTTAAAGAGTTTGCACAAAATAGTACACCTATTGATGTAGCAAAGAGTATCAGTGAAGGTTTAGCAAGAAATGTTATTTCTGCTAAATTTAACGATACCATTGTTGAATCTACTACCGAGTTGACCGAAGATGGTTCGCTTACCTTATATACATGGAGCAATGATGAAGGCAAAAAAGCATTTTGGCATTCGTCTGCACACGTGCTGGCACAAGCAATTCTAAGTTTATATCCCAATGCAAAATTAACCATTGGTCCAGCCATTGAAAATGGATTTTATTACGATGTTGATTTTGGTGACACTTCAATTTCTGATAGTGATTTTAAAAAGCTAGAAGATAAAATGTTGGAATTTGCACGTCAGAAATTTGAATTTAAAATGCGTTCGGTTTCCAAAGCAGACGCCCTATCTTATTATAAGAAACAAAATAATGAATTTAAAGTTGAGTTAATTGAAAATTTAACTGATGGTGACATTACCTTTTGTGATCATGCAGATTTTACCGATTTATGCCGTGGTGGGCATATCCCCAATACGGGAATCATAAAAGCGGTAAAAATAATGAGCGTTGCCGGAGCTTATTGGCGAGGTGATGAAAAAAACAAACAATTAACCCGTGTTTATGGAATCTCCTTTCCAAAACAAAAGGAGTTAACAGCCTATTTAGAATTGTTAGAGGAAGCCAAAAAACGTGACCACAGAAAATTAGGCAAAGAGTTAGAACTTTTTACTTTTTCTCAAAAAGTAGGTCAAGGCCTACCTTTATGGTTACCGAAAGGAGCTGCTTTACGTGAGCGCCTTGAAAATTTCTTAAAAAAAGCACAGAAAAAGGCTGGATATGAAATGGTAGTAACACCACATATAGGCCAAAAAGAACTCTATGTTACTTCTGGGCATTATGCAAAATACGGTGAAGATAGTTTTCAGCCCATACGTACACCTAAAGAGGACGAGGAGTTTTTATTAAAACCTATGAATTGTCCACATCACTGTGAAATTTACAATCACAAACCCTATTCATACAAAGAATTACCAAAACGCTTTGCCGAATTTGGTACCGTTTATAGATATGAACAAAGTGGCGAATTGCACGGGCTTACTCGTGTTCGAGGTTTTACACAAGACGATGCGCACATTTTTTGCACCCCAGATCAATTAGATACAGAGTTTAAAAATGTCATTGATTTAGTTTTGTATGTATTTGGTTCTTTAGGATTTGAAAATTTCTCTACACAAGTATCTGTTAGAGATCCAAAAAATCCAGATAAATACATCGGAGCGATTGAAAATTGGGAAAAAGCGGAGCAGGCCATCATTAATGCCGCAAAAGATAAAGGCTTAGATTATGTAATTGAAGAAGGTGAAGCTGCATTTTATGGCCCCAAATTAGACTTTATGGTGAATGATGCTTTGGGAAGAAAATGGCAGTTAGGAACCATTCAAGTAGATTATAATTTACCCGAGCGTTTCGACTTAAATTATAAAGGTTCAGACAACCAATTACACAGACCGGTGATGATTCACCGCGCGCCTTTTGGGTCAATGGAACGTTTTATCGCACTCTTATTAGAGCATTCTGGGGGGAATTTCCCACTTTGGTTAACGCCTGAGCAGGTTATTTTACTGCCAATCAGCGAGAAATATGAAAATTATACCAAAAAAGTTTTAAATTTGTTAGAAAATTCCGAAATTCGCGCCCTCGTTGATGATAGGAATGAAAAGACTGGTCGAAAGATTAGAGATGCAGAAGTAAGTAAAATACCTTATATGATTATCATTGGTGAGAAGGAAGAAAGTGAAGGAATGGTTTCCGTAAGAAAACACGGGGAAGGCGACTTAGGAACTTTCGCAATTAAAGATTTCGTATCTTTAATACACAAAGAAGTAGAAAATACATTACAACAATTTTAGTTTAACCACTATCATATGATAGTATAAAATTTATAGCCATAGCAATACGAAGAAAAGGAGGAAGAAAACCTTGGAGAATCATTAAAGAAGATGCACACCGAATTAATGACAAAATAATTCGAACTCCAGAAGTGCGATTAGTTGGAGACAACGTAGAAATAGGCGTTTACCCAATTGCAGAAGCAAAAAAACTTGCTGAAGATTTGGAGCTCGATCTTGTTGAAATATCTCCAAATGCCTCTCCGCCTGTTTGTAAAATAATTGACTATAAAAAGTTTGTTTATGAACAAAAAAAGCGTGAAAAAGCGTTAAAGTCAAAAACAACTAAAGTTGTCATAAAGGAAATTCGTTTTGGTCCTCAAACAGATGATCATGATTACGAATTTAAAAAGAAACATGCCATTAAGTTTTTAAGTGATGGAGCAAAGTTAAAAGCGTATGTTTTCTTTAAAGGTCGTTCAATAGTGTATAAAGATCAAGGGGAAATCTTATTGTTAAGATTGGCTCAAGAACTGGAAGACTATGGAAAAGTTGAGCAAATGCCTCGATTAGAAGGTAAGCGAATGACGATGTTTTTAGCTCCAAAAAAGAAATAAGAATAAGCAAGATTAAATATATAGGAAGATGCCTAAAATGAAGACAAAATCTAGTGCTAAGAAACGTTTTAAAATGACGGGTACTGGTAAAATTAAAAGAAAACATGCTTTCAAAAGTCACATTTTGACTAAAAAGTCAAAAAAGAGAAAGTTAAAACTAACTCATTCTGGTTTAGTACATAAAGCAGATGAGATGAATATTTTAAAACAATTAACATTAAAATAAGTTGACTCTTATTTTGGTAAATTATTAACCCTGTGTTAGTGCATAAAATGATTGAAACACATCTGCCTAACTCAAAAAAAATAAAACAATATGCCTAGATCGGTAAACTCAGTAGCTAAAAGAGCTCGTAGAAAAAAAATATTAAAACAAGCAAAAGGTTATTTTGGAAGACGTAAAAACGTTTATACAGTAGCTAAAAACGCGGTTGAAAAAGCAATGACTTATGCGTACCGCGATAGAAAAAACAACAAACGTAACTTTAGAGCTTTATGGATTCAACGTATTAATGCCGGAGCGCGTCAATACGGACTATCTTACTCACAATTTATGGGTAAAGTAAAAGCGAATAACATTGACTTAAACAGAAAGGTTCTTGCAGATTTAGCAATGAACAACCCAGAAGCGTTTAAAGCAATTGTAGAGAAAGTAAAATAAAAATTAATAACTTGCTTATTACAAAAAACCCGAACAAATTGTTCGGGTTTTTTTATATCAATTTTTTCCTAAGAAATAAGGTTATGCTCTGGGTAAAAACACCTCAGCCATCATACATCTAGCACTTCCTCCACCACAGGTCTCTATGGTTGTTATATCACTGCTTAAAATTTCACAGTGCTTTTCTATTTGAGCTATTTGCGCCTGCGTTAAACTACGATGCGCCGCTGCACTCATTACTAAATACAGCTTATTATTTTTTCCTTTTACCTGTAACATATTTCCAGCAAACTGATGCATTTGCTTTTCGGTAATTACAATAATTTCTTTCCTGTCTTCTTTCAAGTTTTTTAGCACATTCTTTCGTTCACTCTTTTCATCAATACTATCTAAACAAATAACTGCGAAAGTTTCTGCCAAACACATCATTACATTGGTGTGGTAAATGGCCAAACGGGCACCATCAACGGTTTGATTTGCTGTAAAAATTACCGGTGTATATTCAAAATCTTCACAAAATTCAATTACTAAATCCTCATCGGCTCTAGGAGACAAAGCACAATAGGCTTTACTATTTACTCTATCTAAAGCGAGACTACCGGTACCCTCTAAAAACACTTGCTCTTCTTCAGCAGATGTATAATCAACAATGCTATCAATTAAAAAGCCCTCCTCTTCTAAACGAGTAAACACTTCCTCTCTTCGCTCTTTACGCCTGTTTTCGGCAAACATAGGATACATAGTTACACTTCCATTTTCGTGAAAACTCACCCAATTATTTGGAAAAATAGAATCGGGCGTGTCCATTTTTACATCATCTTGTTCTACAATAACATTTACACCTGCAGCTCGTAATTTCTCAACAAAGTTGTCAAATTCTGCCTGAGCTTTTGCATTAATTTCAGTATTTTTAATATCAATATCTTCCTGAAAGTAATTATTTACTGCAGTTTGCTCATTCATCCTAAAACTGATTGGACGAATCATTAAAATAGTATTGGTAGTTTGTTCCATTAATCGTTATGAATATATCGTAAAATTAACCTTTTTCAAAATGGTATTTACTATGTATAACTTAAATATTGCTAATTATTTGATTAAATTTGAGTACTAAACACACTCCAATGAAAAAATACCTACTCCTCTTATTTGTCATCACTGCATGCACCGTAAAAACCACTAAAGTTAAGAGTGATTTTACAACTGTTTTCGAAAAAAGCAATGGAACCGAAACAGCGACCTATGACCAAACTATCTTGTATTATACTGACTTGTCAGAAACGTATCCGACTGTTACTATTCAAGCCATTGGAGAAACCGATTCGGGCAAACCTTTGCATATTGTTACGCTAAATCCAGACAAGGAATTTGATTTTGAAAAGATTCGAAAAAACAAAGAAATTTTACTCATTAACAATGGCATTCATCCTGGCGAATCTGATGGTATTGATGCTACAATGATGCTCTTTAGAGATCTTGCACAAGGTAAAATTGAAGCTCCAAAAAATACGGTTTTAGTTACCATACCTATTTATAATGTGGGTGGAAGTCTAAATAGGAATTCGGGCACACGAACGAATCAAAATGGCCCCAAAGAATACGGATTTAGAGGAAATGCGCGTAACTATGATCTCAATCGAGATTTTATTAAAAACGACACCAAAAATGCAAGAACGTTCGCACAATTGTTCCATTTAATAAAGCCCGCGGTTTTTATAGACAATCACGTTAGTAATGGTGCAGACTATCAATATACACTGACCCATCTTTTTACACAACACAATAAATTAGGTGGTGCCCATGGCGCGTATATTCATACCGAAATGATGCCAAAATTAGAACAAAAATTGACTGCTAAAGATTGGGCCATTACTCCCTACGTTAATGTGTTTAACCGTACGCCAGAAGACGGATTTTCTCAATTTATGGATTGGCCGAGATATTCTACAGGTTATACTACCCTATTCAATACACTGGGTATGATGGTAGAAACACATATGTTAAAACCCTACAAACAACGTGTAGAAGGGACCTATGAATTAATGAAAAGCATGTTGGAAATTATAGAAGTCGATTCTGAAATTATTCGGAAAAACAATGCAGAAATTACCATTCCAACTACCTACACTTTAGATTGGGAGATTGACACGACAAAAGTAACGACACTCCAGTTTAAAGGATATGAAGGAACTAGGGTTCCAAGTTCTTTTACCGGAGCGAAACGCTTAAAATATGATCGTGATAAGCCCTATACGAGATCAGTAAAATACCAAAACAATTTTAAACCAAAAACACAAATTACCGTTCCTAAAGCCTATATCATCCCGCAAAGTTGGTATCCGGTAATTGATTTGTTAAAACTGAATGAAGTGGCGCTGTCTACCTTTGAGAAAGACACAACCCTATCTGTAACATCCTATAAAATTGATCAGTATAAAACGAGAACCAGTGCCTATGAAGGGCATTATTCACATTACAATACAACGGTGATTTCAACCCCACAAAAGCTAGACGTTAGAAAAGGTGATTATATTGTTTATACCAATCAAAAAGCGGTGAGGTATTTATTAGAAACCTTAGAGCCACAAGCGCAAGATTCTTTTTTTAACTGGAATTTCTTTGATGCCATTTTACAACAAAAGGAAGGGTTTTCACCTTATGTTTGGGAAGATATCGCCGAAACTTTATTAGCTAAAAATGATCAAATACGAAGTGTATATGAAACCAAAAAAGAGCAGGATACAGACTTTGCTAACAACTGGTATGCACAACTTGATTGGCTACACAAGCAGAGCGAACATTATGAAAAAGCACATCTGCAGTATCCCATATATAGAATTGATTAAAAGGGTCTAATCTTATAGCTCTACTCGAATCCCTCCAAAGATATTAAATCCTGGAGCTGGCTCATAATAGCGACCTCCAAAGGCGTTAATTCTGACATTGTCATTGTATTGGGTATTAAACACATTATTAATTCCTAAAAATGGTGAAAATAATGCCTTCTTAGCAGCCAATTTATAGCCTAAATTTAGATTAAACACAGTATAGCCTTCAGTAGCAACCGAATTGCTATCATTGGCGTACAATACCCCTACATATTGCCCTTGGAATCCAACTGTAAATCCGTTTGCATGCTGATAGTTAAGCGTACTACTTGCTAAATGTTTTGGTATTCCGGGGAGTTCTTTGTTTTTAAAATCACCTGCAGTACTTTGGTATGCACCATATTTAAAATCAGAATAGGTATAACTGGAATTCAAGGTCATGTTTTTGCTAATTTTTTGATGATATGCTAGTTCTATACCTTTTCTTTTGGAGCTACCTGCATTTCTATAAAAAGTTCTATCGGGAAATTCCTCGAGTTCAAAAGGAACTAAATCATTTGTTGTTTCTATATAAAACAAAGACACTGCTACCTTGCTTTTTTTGCCTTCAAATTGATATCCAACTTCATAATTAGCCGCTTTTTGTGCTTTTAAATTTTTATTAAAGCCACCTTCTGCGGTAGGGTTTGTCGAAAGTTCACTTAAAGCCGGCGTTTCGAAACTTTTTGAAAAACTGGTATGAAGATTATGAGCTGCATTTAATCTGTAATTTACACTCAAACTTGGATTGACCGCATTTAATTGGAGGTTGCCAGAATCATCGCCATCAATAGTATAATCATCGTTGACTTTCATCGTATTCATATCATAACGAAGACCTGCTCGGACTAGAAATTTTCCAATAGTGAAGTGATCTAGTACAAAAAATCCGAGTGAGGTAAACGATTCTTTCTGATCAAAATTCATTTCACCCTGTGCCCCTTGTAAATTCCAAAACCGACGTCTATCATCATCTTGAGATGCAAAATCATACCCCACTTGTAGAACATTTTTACCTTTCTCTAATTTTTTTTCATGACTAATACTACTTCCGTTACCTAGGTAATTTCTATTTAAATCTACAATACCTCCAAATTGAAAAGGTAGGAGTCCGTAAAAATCTCTAAATGAATAAAACCCATATGAATTAAACGTAAGTGCTTTCCATTGATGATTGAAGTTCGCGCCTATTTTAAATTGACGAATTGCTTCTCCTGTTTTATAATCTACATTTTGTTGTCGTGCCTGCCTCCTATCGGCACGTAACTCATCAAACGTCAATCCTCCGGCATCATCTGCAAAGGGACTATCCGTATAATTTAGTTGAATATTTAATTTCGTATCCTCAGAAAATGCATGCAACATTCTCAAATTAAAATTATAGTTTTCAAAACCACTTTGCTCCCGATATCCTGTTGTGTTTGTAGAACTCCCTTGAAAGATGTACTGTGTTTGTTTTCGCTTAAGACCAATCAGTACCTGATATTTCTGCATAGTATAGCTACCAAAAGTAAGGCCTGCTTTTACAAGGTTATTATGAAGCATATCCATGGTGTTAATACTAATGACTCCACCAGAGGCGTTGCCATAGAGTGTAGACGACGGCCCTCGAATAATTTCAATATTTTTAATAATTCCCAAATTCAAATTATCGAGTTGTCCTTGTCCGTCGGGCGTGGTTTCTGGAATACCATCAACCAATATTTTGATACCTCGAATTCCAAAAGCGGCTCTTGCCCCAAAGCCGCGAATTGACACACGCAAGTCTTGAGAAAAATTATTCGCATTTAAGGTAAATAATCCTGGTACTCCCACTAAATATTCATTAAGAGATAATTGTTGGCGACTCGCTTGTGTGTTTTCTAAATCTAAATGCGAAATTGATAGTGGTAACTGACTTTCCGTAATACGAGCAACTTTTAAGGTTATGGGCTTTAATTGAACTGTTTGAACCGTGTCTTGCTGAGCCGCAATATTTAGCATACCTAAAAACAGTAAACATAGAAACATTAATTTTTTACTCATAGAAGTTTTGTTATACCACTTTTATAATGATGCAAGATAAAAAGAAAATACACCAATATGTTGGATTTGACTTTCAAAGAAAAAAAGACGAACTTCGTTTAGCAACAGCTAAAAGAAATTGAAAAACTGATAGTGATAAAATCTAAGAAAGTCCTTCCAATAATCGTAATCTCTCAGTTCTGTTGTACCTCACTATGGTTTGCAGGGAATGCCGTGATGCAAAACTTGGTGAGTGATTTTCACCTTGATCAGAGTGCTTTGGGGCACCTTACATCTTCCGTACAATTCGGATTTATTTCTGGCACCTTATTGTTTGCAATTTTGACTATAGCAGATCGGTTTTCTCCATCTAAAGTATTTTTATTAAGTGCGCTCTTTGGCGCGCTCTTTAATATAGGAATGATATGGGAAGAAAACCATTTAACCAGTTTACTAGTTTTTCGTTTTTTTACAGGATTCTTTCTTGCAGGTATTTATCCTATTGGAATGAAAATTGCGGCTGACTATTATGAAAAAGGTCTAGGGAAATCACTTGGTTTTTTAGTTGGTGCCTTAGCCTTAGGTACCGCATTTCCTCATTTACTTAAAGGATTAGTCATCGCAACATCTTGGAAATTTGTTTTGCTAAGCACTTCTGGTCTCGCCGTTATAGGAGGGGCATTGATGATGCTATTTGTTCCTAATGGCCCGTTTCGACACCCGAGTCAAAAACTGGACGTTTCTGCTTGCTTTCATGTATTCAAAAATAGTAAATTTAGATCTGCGGCCTTCGGGTATTTTGGCCATATGTGGGAATTGTATGCTTTTTGGGCATTCGTTCCAGTTATATTGTCAACTTATAACTCAATCTATCCCAAATCAGCCCTCAACGTACCCATATTGTCATTTTCGATCATTGGAATCGGGGGAATTGCTTGTGTCCTTGGAGGCTATCTTTCATTAAAGATAGGAACAAAAAAAACAGCTTCTATGGCCTTACTATTGTCCTGTTTATGCTGTTTCATTTCTCCAGTTATGTTCATGCTTGACTCTGCGAATATAATGGTAGGTTTTTTATTTTTTTGGGGCATGGTAGTTATTGCAGATTCTCCTTTATTTTCAACATTAGTTGCAAATAATGCGCCACCTAAATTAAAAGGAACCGCGCTTACCATAGTAAATTGTGTTGGTTTTTCAATAACGATACTAAGTATCCAAGTGCTCACCCTTTTAAGGGAGTTTATGAATCCAACTTATATGTATATGGTTTTGGCCTTAGGACCCCTTTTTGGTTTAGTGGCTTTGTATCAAAAGAAAGAAAAGAAACTACGACCAACAAAAGATTAACTGCATTGAAATGCTGCTTATATAAATACGTTAAGAAAAATTAATCCCGAATCAACGGCATGGTAGAGCAGCGTAACAAGCCTTCTTGTTTGGCGATTTCAGCATAGGGCACTTCTTCTACGGTAAATCCTTGCTTACGAAGCCAGGTATTTAAACGTGTAAAATTACGTTCAGAAATAATTACATTTTCAGAAATAGAAAAGATATTACTATTCATATGGTACATCTCCTCTTTTGTGATTTCAAATACATTTTCCTTTCCGAAAAGATTTATCAAATAGTCATACTCTTCTTCTAGTAGAAACCCGTTTTTATGAATAATGGCCTTGTTGGTGCCAATTGGCTGAAAACAACAGTCGAGATGCAACGCATTCTCTTTGGCTTCAGTATTCGATTTTCGCAATTCAAAAGACTTCACAATCTTGTGCGGAAATAACTGTTGAATGGCTTTTACCGCGGCTATATTGGTTCTAGCAGTTATAAAATCAGCGTAGTCATCACCTGTATAAGTACCCACAAAAATAAAATCATTCCATGGCATCACATCACCACCTTCTACATGTGCCTCTTCAGGCAATTTAATTACTTTAGTAGGATCAATTTGATCAATAATATATTGTATTGCCTCTATTTCACGCTCTCTATCCGGTAAAATATTTGATTTAATAAATTTATCTTCAATTACAAAAGCGATATCTCTAGCAAAAATTTGGTTGTAATTTTCAATTGGTATGGGCCTATAAACTTCAACCTCATATTTTTCAAAAACTGCTACTAAAGCTGCCATTTCTTGAGTCATGTCTGATACTTTAGGATAGGTACCCGCTAGTATGTGCTCTCTAGATTTAGGATCATAGGCTTCATTAAGTGTTGGTGCCGGACCATTACTTTTAGCAATACCAACAACAACGGCTCTTAACCGAGATGTTTCGTTTTGTATGTTGAGTTTTAACATGTACTTGAATCAAAAATGCCATTTTGTTCTGACAAATCAGCAACAGAATGGCATTTATTTTGTTGTTTAATACAATTACCTTTTATCGATTGTCTTAAATGGTCTATAATTTTCACCCACATAAACCTGACGTGGACGGCCAATTGGCTCTTTTTTCAATCGCATTTCTCTCCATTGAGCTATCCAACCTGGCAAACGACCTAATGCAAACATTACTGTAAACATATCAGTAGGAATACCCAATGCTCTATAGATAATACCTGAATAGAAATCAACATTTGGATATAACTTTCTTTCTACAAAATACGGATCTTCTAAAGCTTCTTTTTCCAACCCTTTGGCAATAGCCAATACTGGATCATCAACACCTAAATCAGCCAATACCTCATCAGCTGCTTTTTTAATTATTTTTGCTCTTGGATCGAAATTTTTATAGACTCTATGTCCGAAGCCCATCAATCTAAAAGGATCGTTCTTATCTTTCGCTTTCGCCATGTATTTTTTAGTATCGCCATCATCTTCTTTAATAGCTTCTAACATTTCAATTACCGCTTGGTTCGCACCACCATGTAGAGGGCCCCAAAGTGCAGAAATTCCAGCAGCCAAAGAAACAAATAAACCAGCATGAGAAGATCCTGTAATACGCACTGTACTTGTTGAACAATTTTGTTCATGATCTGCATGTAGAATCAATAATTTATCTAAGGCATCTAATACAATCGGACTTGTGATATAGTCTTCATTTGGTCTTTCAAACATCATCTTCATCAAGTTTTCAACATAGCCTAAACTATTGTCTCCGTAAACCAATGGTAATCCTTGTTTTTTACGCATCGTCCAAGAAACCAATACCGGGAACTTCCCTAAAATTCGTACAATTGCACCATACATTTCTTCTTCAGAATCTACGTTCACTGAAGTTGGGTTAAATGCAGTTAAAGCACTTGTCAATGATGCCAAAACACCCATTGGATGTGCTGACTTAGGAAAAGCATCTACAATTTTCTTAACCTCTTCATCAACTACAGATTGTTTTTTAATGTCATCATGAAACTTTTCTAGAGTTTCAGCATCTGGCAATTCACCAAAAATCAATAAATAAACCACTTCCAAAAAGTCTGCTTTCTCAGCCAAATCTTCAATGGCATAACCACGGTATCGCAAGATTCCTTTCTCACCATCTAAAAATGTAATTGCGCTTTCACATGACCCTGTATTCTTATATCCAGAATCTAATGTGATTACACCACCGGTAACATTTCTTAGTGTTGAAATATCAATGGCAACTTCCTTTTCAGTTCCAACCACCAATGGGAATTCATATTTCTTGTTATTAATTTCTATCGTAGCTTTATCTGACATGTTTAAATAATTTATTTGGATTGCTAAATTACAAAATATTCAACGATTTTTAAAAATTACCGTGAACGATTTCTTTGACGAAATAGAATTAAATTAATAACAAAAAAAAGTGACTATTACGTATAATAATCACTTCGTTTAAACCATTAAATTCTAAGGTCTATTTTATTTTAAATGCTTTTTCTTGCGGGTAGTATGCTACAGCATCTAATTCTTCTTCAATACGTAACAATTGGTTGTATTTTGCCATTCTATCGGAACGAGAAGCAGAACCTGTTTTTATTTGGCCTGTATTCAACGCCACGGCTAAATCTGCAATGGTATTGTCTTCTGTTTCACCCGATCGATGTGACATTACTGAAGTATAGCCAGCATTGTGTGCCATATTTACAGCGGCAATTGTTTCGGTAAGTGTTCCAATTTGATTTACTTTAATCAAAATTGAATTGGCAATGTTATTTTTAATTCCACGAGACAAACGTTCAACATTGGTCACAAATAAATCATCTCCTACCAATTGCACTTTGTCTCCTATTATTTCAGTTAAGTATTTCCAACCGTCCCAATCATTTTCATCCATCCCATCTTCAATAGAAATTATGGGGTATTTTGAGGCCAATTCGGCTAGATAATCTGCTTGTTCTTTACTAGTACGCACTTCACCTTTATCACCTTCAAATTTGGTGTAGTCGTATTTTCCATCAACATAAAATTCAGCAGCAGCACAATCTAAAGCGATCATAACATCGTCACCCAACTTATAACCTGCTTTTGTAACGGCTTTTGCTATGGTGTCTAAGGCATCTTCTGTACCGTCAAGTGTTGGGGCGAATCCGCCTTCATCACCAACAGCCGTACTTAAACCTCTATCGTGTAAAACCTTTTTTAGGTTGTGAAAAATTTCAGTACCCATTTGTAAAGCATGCGAAAAGTTTTTGGCTTTTACAGGCATTACCATAAACTCTTGAAAGGCTATTGGAGCATCAGAATGCGAGCCTCCATTAATAATATTCATCATTGGAACTGGCAGCGTATTTGCAGATACTCCACCAACATAACGGAATAATGACAATCCCAATTCATTTGCAGCAGCTTTTGCCGCAGCTAACGAAACACCTAAAATAGCGTTTGCTCCCAATTTAGATTTGTTTGGAGTACCATCAAGATCAATCATAATTTGATCTATTTGATTTTGTTCAAAAATAGAAACTCCAAGTAACTCATGAGCAATAATACTATTGACATTGTCGACCGCTTTCAACACGCCTTTCCCTAGATAGGCAACACCACCATCTCTTAACTCTACGGCCTCATGCTCTCCTGTAGAAGCACCTGAAGGTACCGCTGCTCTTCCTAAAAATCCACTATCTGTAATTACATCTACTTCAACGGTAGGATTTCCTCTTGAATCAAAAATTTGACGGGCGTGAATGTCGACAATTATACTCATTTTATACTGTATTTATATATTAGTTCTAAATGGTAAATTTAAGGAAATGGAATGGTAAAAAATTGGAAACTCAACTTTTATACGATAACGTTTTCGCTCAATTAGCATTTAATTTTTTATCATTTCAAAAAATTGGTCAAATAAATATTCTGCATCATGCGGGCCAGGGCTTGCCTCTGGATGGTACTGAACAGAAAAGCACTTCTTATCTTTTAAACGAATACCTGCAACTGTATTGTCATTTAGGTGAACATGCGTAATCTCAATAGCAGTATTGGCTTCTGTTTCTTCTCTGTTAATTGCAAAACCGTGATTTTGAGATGTAATTTCGCCTTTACCTGTAATTAAGTTCTTTACTGGATGGTTTATTCCGCGATGACCATGATGCATTTTATAGGTAGAAATTCCGTTGGCTAACGCAATTACTTGATGTCCGAGACAGATACCAAACAATGGTAAATTTCTTTTAATAATTTCTTTTGCTACCTGTTGAGCTTCTACCAAAGGTTGTGGATCACCAGGCCCGTTTGACAAAAAGTAACCACTTGGTTCCCATGCACTCATTTCATCAAAAGTGGCATTGTATGGAAATACTTTTATATAAGCATCGCGCTTTGCCAAATTTCTGAGTATGTTTTTCTTAATACCTATATCTAAAGCCGATATTTTGTATTTGGCATTTTTATCACCAACAAAATAGGGTTCTTTTGTAGATACTTTAGAAGCCAATTCTAAGCCATCCATATTTGGCACATCTGCTAATCTTTTTTGTAATTCTTCTATACTCTCAATTTCTGTAGAAATAATTGCATTCATGGCGCCATTATCTCTAATATAACTAACTAATGCACGTGTATCAACATCAGAAACGGCCACTAAATTATGTTTTTCAAACCATTCTTTTAATGAGCTATCTGAATTTGGACGCGAATCAACAAAACTAAAATTCCGACATATCAGTCCAGAAATTTTGATCCCGTCTGACTCTACTTCATCATTATTAACACCATAATTACCAATATGCGCATTGGTGGTTACCATTAGTTGACCAAAATAAGATGGGTCCGTAAAAATTTCTTGATAACCAGTCATCCCTGTGTTAAAACAAATTTCGCCGGTAGTGGTACCTTCTATTCCCACAGATTTTCCTTCAAATATTGTTCCATCTGCAAGTAGTACAATGGCCTTTTTACGTGTTTGGTATTTCATAAGTTATCTAGTTTAGATAGGTTTTTTAGTTATCAAAAGAATACTGGTTTGCAAAAATAATATAAAAAAAAAGGATAAACTAAAATTAAGTTTATCCTTTATATTTAAAATACAAATATCATAATGAATCGTAATATTTAACAATTCTTTTCAAATCCCTTTCTGATTTATAAGAGAGGTTATTTTTTGACACATACCCTTGAATTTCCTTTTTCTTGTTTGATAGTAATTTTAAAATGTGTTTTTTACTCAACTTAAATTCTTCAAGATTGCCATTTTTGTAAGTGAAAACGGTTTCTTTAATTACAATTCTATCTTTATTTAACTTTTTACCAGTCAACGGATTAATATCGGCCTCTATCGTGCTAAAAAAATAACCCTTTACAACAGAGAATGCATCAGTTTCAGCTAATATTGCATAATTGCGCTCATCAATTTGCGATTTAATTCTTTTAAATTTCAGATTGTTAATCGTAGTAGAATCTATCTCTGAATTTGAAAATTGGTATATTGAATCTTTAGTTAGCCAAACAACAAATTTATCCTCTTTGGCATTGTAATTTCCTTGACTAAAGGTAAAAACTTTGTTGTCTTTACTATATATAGTTAATACATTGTGCTTTTCACGACTCAATAATGGAGAGCCATCATAACTGTCATTATTTTGAGTAATTATCAATTCTCCTCTTGCATTCTTTCCACTGTATAACCCGTCAATCATATTTGATACCTGCAATCCTCGAATGGTAGACTGCGCTATCAAAGAAGTACTCATAAAAAATAGGGTGTAAAAAATAACTTTTTTCATAATTAAACTTTAAGCTACAAAAATAGTAAAATCGAAACCAAAAAAATTATAATGAATCATAAAATTTAAATATTTGCTGTAAATCTTCTTCGTCTTTTACGGACAGTTTATGCTCAGAAACATATTCTTTTATTTGAACACTTTTACTACCTAATACTTTTAAGACATTTTTCTTTTTCAGCGGTAATTCCTGAATACTTTCGTCATCAAAATTTAAATAATAATAATCTTCCTTTAGCACATAATAATCTGGTTCGCGTTGCATGGTTAAACGATTGGTGATTCCGGTTCGAATTGTCTTACGGCTTCTTTTCAATATCTCCCCTTTTTCACTGGTTGCAATAACTTCATAATAGTTAAACAATCCAGAGACTACGTCTAATTTTTTCTTAAAAGTTCTATTGTTTATAGTCACTTCTTTAAGATAATCAGGTCTGAATATAAACACTGAATCTGTTGAAATTTTAACTGCAAACATATCAGAACTTACGTTGTAATTTAAATCAGCAATTTGATATGTTTTTTTGTCCTCAGTTAAAATTTCAGAATTATTGTTCCAATTTTCGAACATATAGGGGGTTCCTCTAACTTTATCTACCGCTTTTGCGTTTGACATCTTACTAGCATACCTCCCTCTAATATCCATATCAGTAGGAGAATTCACCCCAGAACCAAATAAAAAATTACCCTGCGCATACACCTGACAAAAATTAATCGCAACTAATAGACATACTATTTTTTTCATGACTTTTTTTTTAAGCTATCAAAAATAATAATAATAAAAAAGATAAACTAACTTTTAACACACCCATTTATAGTGAATTATAAGATTTAAAGCGTATTATAGAATTGAAGTATTTTTAGAACATCTTCGGTGTTTGAATAGCTCTGCCTATTATTCTTAACATACTTACTAACTTCATTTTGATTCCGTTCATCAATGAGTGAAAGAATTGATTTTTTCTTAAGTTTTATTTTATTCAGGTTTTTGGTAGCCTTATGGAAGCTATAAAACCATACCTCAGGCACCAAACTGTCAGGGTTCATTTTAACTTTAGTTAATGAATTTACAGTGCCCTTTCTAATCTTAACGGTATGTTTCTTTAAGAGTTTATACCCTTTAAAATCGATCAGTTCCTCAAAATAAGAATCACGTCTCAATTCAGAATCATAGAAACGTTTAAAATGCAAATTGTTAATTTCTACTTTTTCTACATTGTTAGCATTAATGACAAAAACAGAATCTGCTGCAATTTTAGCCTCAAAACGATCCGCATACATATTGTAATTAAAAAATGTAAAATTATAAACTTTACCATTAAAAAATAGCTTTGATTCATTTGCCCATGATTCGTATAAGTATGGAGACCCCTCCACTTTATTAAGCGCATTTTTCTTAGCCATGCTTTGCACATCAATAGTACTCAAACCTACTATTTCTTGATAATCAGAGCTGGTATTTGATAGCTGCAAGGTTTGCCCACAAACCAACACAGTAAAAAATAGCATTCCCGATAAACTTAACCATCTCATAAAATAATTATTTAGAATTATAGTATAAAGTTATGAATAAAAAAAGCGAAACCGACAAGATGGTGCAACAAACAAAAAAAGGCAAACTTCTAAGAAGTTTGCCTTTTATATTTGTGACTATTTAAGTGTTCTATTCTTCTTCTTCAGAAGCTTTAGTTTCTACAACAGGTGCAACTGGTGCTGCCGTCGCTGCGGTATCAGTACTCTTTTTACCACCTCTTCTACGTGTAGATTTTTTCTTCTTACCGTTCGGATTGTATAGTTCATTAAAATCAACTAACTCTACCATTGCCATATCAGCATTATCACCTAATCTATTTCCTAGTTTGATAATTCTAACATAACCTCCTGGTCTATCAGCTACTTTGGTTGCTACTTCTCTAAACAACTCAGTAACAGCCTCTTTTTGTCTTAAATAACTAAATACAATTCTTCTATTGTGTGTTGTATCGCTTTTAGATTTTGTAATTAAAGGCTCAACAAATTGTCTTACAGCTTTCGCTTTTGCAACAGTAGTATTAATACGTTTATGTTCAATTAATGAACATGCCATATTCGCCAACATTGCTTTTCTATGAGCTGTTTTTCTTCCTAAATGATTAAATTTCTTTCCGTGTCTCATCTTATTCTAGATATTAGACTCTAGACAACTGATTCTAAGTTTAAAACTTAGTATCAATTATCTTTTATCTTTTTAAACTATTCTTTATCTAATTTGTACTTACCTAAATCCATTCCAAAAGTTAACCCTTTGTTATTCACTAACTCATCTAATTCAGTTAATGATTTTTTACCAAAGTTTCTAAACTTCATTAAGTCATTTTTATTGAATGATACCAAGTCTCCTAAAGTATCAACTTCTGCAGCTTTCAAACAGTTCAATGCTCTAACTGAAAGATCCATATCAATCAATCTAGTTTTCAACAACTGTCTCATGTGAAGTGATTCTTCGTCATAAGATTCTGTTTGAGCGATCTCATCAGCCTCTAATGTAATACGCTCATCAGAGAATAACATAAAGTGGTGAATCAATATTTTTGCTGCTTCTGTTAATGCATCTTTAGGGTTAATTGAACCATCAGTTACGATATCAAATATTAATTTTTCGTAATCTGTTTTTTGTTCAACACGATAATTTTCGATCGCATATTTTACATTCTTTATAGGAGTGTAAATAGCATCAGTATAGATTGTTCCTAAAGGAGCATTTGCTTTTTTATTGTCTTCTGCCAATACAAAACCTCTACCTTTCTCAATAGTAAGTTCCATATCAATCTTAACAGATTTTTCCATATTACAGATAACTAAATCTGGATTCAATACTTGAAAACCTGAAATGAAATTTTGAAAATCTCCAGCAGTCAGTTGTTCTTGACCATTGATAGAAATTACTACCGTTTCATTTTCTGAATCTTCAATTTGTTGTTTAAAACAAACTTGTTTCAAATTCAGAATAATTTCAGTAACATCTTCAACAACACCTTTGATTGTAGAAAATTCATGTTCCACTCCTTCTACTCTTAAAGACGTAATTGCATAACCTTCTAAAGAAGATAATAATACTCTACGTAAAGCATTACCAACTGTTAAACCATAACCTGGTTCAAGTGGTCTAAATTCAAATCTACCTTCGAAATCAGTAGATTCTACCATTATTACTTTATCTGGTTTTTGAAAATTTAATATTGCCATAAGTTTAACTAGTGTCTTTAATTATTTAGAGTACAACTCTACAATAAATTGTTCGTTAATATTTTCTGGTATTTGAATTCTTTCTGGTACGGCTACAAATGTTCCTTCCATTTTTTCTCCATTCCAGTTCAACCATTCATAAACGGTACTGTTATTCGCTAAAGCATCATCAATTGCTGTCAATGACTTTGATTTTTCTCTAACGGCAATAACGTCACCAGCTTTTAATTGGTAAGATGGTATATTTACTAATTCACCATTTACGGTTATATGACGGTGAGAAACTAATTGACGTGCACCTCTACGAGATTTAGATACTCCTAAACGGAATACTACATTATCTAAACGAGATTCACATAATTGCAATAAGATTTCACCAGTAATACCTTTACTACGTGAAGCTTTTTCAAATAAGTTTCTAAATTGACGCTCTAATATTCCATAAGAATATTTCGCTTTTTGCTTTTCCATTAACTGGACAGCATATTCAGATTTCTTTCCACGACGACGGGTATTACCGTGTTGTCCTGGAGGGTAATTACGTTTTTCGAAAGATTTATCGTCTCCGAAGATTGCCTCGCCAAATTTACGAGCAATTTTAGTTTTTGGTCCTGTATATCTTGCCATTTCTATTTTGTTTAGAGAAAGGGATTATGAATTAAGGCTATCCTTCGATAATCTAACTCCTTTCATTAAAAATTAATTAATTATTATACTCTTCTTCTTTTCGGAGGACGACATCCATTATGTGGCATTGGTGTAACATCAATAATTTCTGTTACTTCAATCCCTGCATTGTGAATCGTTCTGATAGCAGATTCTCTTCCGTTACCTGGTCCTTTAACATATACTTTTACTTTACGCAAACCAGCTTCATGTGCAACTGCTGCACAATCTTCTGCCGCTGTTTGCGCTGCATACGGTGTATTTTTCTTAGATCCTCTAAATCCTTGTTTTCCGGCTGATGACCAAGAAATTACATCTCCTTTTTTATTTGTTAAGGAGATAATAATGTTATTGAAAGAAGCAGTAATATGAGCTTCTCCAATTGCATCAACAACAACTTTACGTTTTTTTGAACTTGTTTTTGCCATAATATTTTTAGTATTTAGGTTTAGTAGTTAGTAGTTAGACAAAAATTATCTTTACTTTAGATGATTGTAATCTAATTACTAGATACTAATTACCAACAGCTAGTTATTATTATTTAGTTGCTTTCTTTTTGTTAGCAACAGTTTTTCTCTTCCCTTTTCTAGTTCTAGAATTATTCTTAGTACGTTGTCCTCTTAATGGAAGACCAACTCTATGGCGAATACCTCTGTAACAACCAATATCCATTAAACGCTTAATATTCAATTGCGTTTCTGAACGAAGTTCACCTTCAATAGTAAACGAACCTGCTTGTTCACGAATTCTACCGATTTCATCATCCGTCCAATCTTGAACTTTAGTGCTTTCGTCTACTTTTGCATTTGCTAAAATTTCTTTAGCTCTGCTGTTACCAATTCCAAAAATATAAGTTAATGCAATAACTCCTCTTTTATTTTTTGGGATGTCAATTCCTGCTATTCTTGCCATAATTATCCTTGTCTTTGTTTAAATCTAGGATTCTTTTTGTTGATTACATATAATCTGCCCTTTCTGCGAACTATTTTGCAGTCGGCACTTCTCTTTTTTATTGATGCTCTTACTTTCATCTTTTTAGTATCTGTAAGTTATACGAGCCTTCGTTAAATCGTAAGGACTCATTTCTAATTTTACTTTATCACCAGGTAACAACTTAATATAGTGCATGCGCATTTTACCTGATATATGCGCTGTTACGATATGCCCATTTTCTAATTCTACTCGAAACATAGCATTAGATAATGCTTCACTAATAGTACCGTCTTGCTCTATTGCTTGTTGTTTAGCCATAATTACGCTACTGATTTTCTTTTAGTTCCTGTTTTCATTAAACCATCATAATGACGGTTCAATAAATGTGAGTTGATTTGTTGTATTGTATCTATTGCAACACCTACCATAATCAATAAGGATGTACCTCCATAAAACATTGCCCAACTTGGCTGAACGCCTGCTTGAACTATAATGGCTGGTAAAATAGCTAATAAAGCTAAAAATACAGATCCTGGTAAAGTAATACGCGATAAGATAGTATCTAAATAATCGGCTGTTTCTTTACCTGGACGAATGCCTGGTAAAAATCCGCCACTTCTTTTCAAGTCATCGGCCATTTTATTGGTTGGTATTGTAATTGCCGTATAGAAATAACTAAAAATAATTATCAGTACTGCAAATAAAATATTATACCACAAACCGAACATATCTGCAAACGCATTTCCAATCCCTTGTAAAGTTTCATTTGCCGATTGAGCTAATAATCCTGGTGCAAACATTAATGCTTGTGCAAAAATTATTGGCATTACACCTGATGAATTTACTTTTAAAGGTATGTATTGTCTTGCTCCAGCAACGTCTTGTACGTTACCCGCAACTGTTCTTCTAGCATACTGTACAGAAATTCTTCGCACAGCGGTTACTAAAAACACACATGCTAAAATGACAACCAGCCAAACAATCACCTCAATAAACACCATCAATATTCCTCCGTTTGTTTGTTGAATTCTAGACGTTAACTCCTGCATAAATGTAGAAGGGAAGGTTGCAATAATACCAATCATAATCAATAATGAAATACCATTACCAATACCTTTATCAGTTATACGTTCACCCAACCACATCGCAAAAATAGTTCCTGCTGTTAATAATAGGATTGATGAAAACCAAAACATTGGGCCATTACCTAATAAAAACGCACTTGCCGGAATACCTAAACTTGGTAAGCTGATGATATATGTTGGTGCCTGTATTAATAAAATTGCTACTGTTAACCAACGTGTTATTTGATTTATCTTTTTACGACCGCTTTCACCTTCTTTTTGTAGTTTCTGTAAATAAGGAATTGCAATTCCCATTAACTGAACAACAATAGATGCCGAGATATAGGGCATAATACCTAGTGCCATAACAGATGCTTGCGCAAAGGCTCCTCCTGTAAAGGCATTTAACAGTCCTAATAAACTATTATTACTAGTAGTGTTTTGAAGGTTTGCTAATTGCGTTGGATCAATTCCTGGTAATGGTACTTGTGCCGCTAAACGATACACCACCATTAACCCCAAGGTCAATATGATCCTATTTCTAAGCTCTTCAATTCTCCAGATATCTTGTATGGTACTTATAAATTTTTTCATCTACTTATAAAAGTATTTACAAAGTAACAGCTTCACCACCTACTTTTTCAATAGCCGCTTTGGCCGTAGCAGTAAATTTATGTACTGTAATATTTAATTTTGCTTTCAGTTCTCCGCGTCCTAAAATTTTCACTAAATCATTTTTACGAGCCAATCTGCTTTCAACAAGCACTTGCATATTAACCGTATCTTTAATACGACCGTTATCTACAAATTCTTGTAACTTATCTAAGTTAATTCCAACAAATTCTTTTCGATTGATGTTCGTAAAACCAAATTTTGGCACACGACGTTGTAAAGGCATTTGACCACCTTCAAAACCAATCTTTTTAGAATATCCAGAACGAGATTTTGCTCCTTTATGACCACGTGTTGCAGTTCCACCTTTCCCAGAACCTTGACCTCTACCTATTCGCTTGCCTGATGATTTCGTTGAACCATCTGCAGGTTTTAAGTTATTTAATTCCATAACTTTATATTATTTAACTTCTTCAACAGAAATTAAGTGTTTAACTTTATTTACCATTCCTAATATAGTAGGTGTCGCATCGTGCTCCACTACTTGATCTAATTTACGTAAACCCAAAGCTTCTAACGTTCTCTTTTGATTCTGAGGACGTCTAATCTTACTACGTACTTGTTTTACTCTAATTTTTTTCATCGTGATTTCTTTTTAGCCGTTAAATACTTTTTCCAAAGAAATTCCTCTCTGTTTTGCAATTGTATGTGCATCACGTAACTGTAATAAAGCATCAAATGTTGCTTTTACTACGTTATGAGGGTTTGATGATCCTTGAGATTTTGATAATACATCATGTACTCCAACAGACTCTAATACCGCACGAACGGCTCCACCAGCAATCACCCCTGTACCATTAGATGCAGGCTTTAAAAATACCTTTGCACCACCGTATTTACCTTTTTGTTCGTGAGGTAAAGACTTATTGATAATTGGAATTCTAATTAAGTTCTTTTTAGCATCTTCGATTGCTTTTGCAATTGCAGAAGCAACGTCTTTAGATTTACCAAGACCATGACCTACTACGCCATTTTCATCACCAACAACAACAATTGCAGAAAAACCAAATGTTCTACCTCCTTTTGTTACTTTAGTAACCCTTTGTACTCCAACCAAATGATCTTTTAATTCTAAGCCGCTTGGTTTTACTCTTTCAACGTTTCCGTATTTTTGATACATAATCTCTTATTAAAATTTTAATCCTGCTTCTCTTGCACCATCTGCAAGTGCCTTAACTCTACCGTGATATAAATATCCGTTTCTGTCAAAAGCAACAGTTTCTATACCTGCTTTAGTAGCTTTTTCTGCTAAAGATTTGCCAACTAATGCAGCTACCTCTATTTTAGTTCCTTTAGAAGTTACCCCCTTATCTCTTGATGAAACAGAAACCAATGTTTTTCCTGTTATATCATCAATTAACTGAGCGTCAATTTCTTTATTACTTCTAAAAACAGACAGTCTCGGTTTTGTTTCATTTCCTGAAACAATTTTTCTAACTCTGTTTTTGATTCTTTTTCGTCTATCAAGCTTTGATAATGCCATAATACTTATTTATTATGCAGATTTACCTGCTTTTCTTCTTATTTGTTCTCCTACAAATCTAATTCCTTTTCCTTTGTATGGTTCTGGTGTACGGAAAGAACGAATCTTTGCCGCAATTTGACCTACTAATTGCTTGTCGTGAGAAGTTAATTTAATAACAGGGTTTTTCCCTTTTTCTGAAATTGTTTCTACTTTTACTTCTGTAGCTAAATCCAAAACAATGTTATGTGAAAAACCTAAGGCCAAATCTAATTTTTGTCCTTGATTACTTGCTCTGTAACCCACACCAACTAATTCCAACTCTTTTGTCCATCCTTTAGACACTCCCTCCACCATATTTTGCATCAATGATCTGTAAAGACCATGTTTTGCTTTATTTTCTTTACTATCTGATGGGCGTGTTACTAAAATAGTTGCGTCTTCAACTTTAATAGATACATTAGAAAATTCTTGAGTTAACTCACCTAATTTTCCTTTTACTGTAACTTCGTTGTCTTTAACATCAACTGTTACTCCTTCCGGAATCGCTACTGGATTATTTCCTATTCTTGACATCTCTTACTAATTTTAATAAACGTGACATAAAACTTCCCCACCAACATTCTCTTCACGAGCCTTCTTGTTAGTCATAACTCCTTTTGATGTTGACACAATCGCCACACCTAAACCGTTTAAAACTCTTGGTAATTCAGAAGAGTTCACATATTTACGTAAACCAGGTTTACTGATACGTTCAATTTTTCTTATTACAGGTTGCTTTGTTTCCTTATCGTACTTTAAAGCAATTTTTATAGAATCTTGAACTTTATCTTCTTCAAATTTGTAACTTAAGATATAACCTTGTTCAAATAGAATTTTAGTCATTTCTTTTTTCAAATTAGAAGCTGGTATTTCAACTACTCTATGTCCTGCACTTGCAGCATTTCTTATTCTTGTCAAATAATCTGCTATAGGATCTGTATACATATATATTTAATTTGCGGAAACGGTTTTCAATTTAAAAGAACTGAACCTGTAACCAATTTATAATTTTACCAACTAGCTTTTCTTACACCTGGTATCAAACCTTGATTAGCCATCTCACGAAATGTTACACGTGAAAGACCAAACTGACGCATATAACCTTTAGGCCTACCCGTTAGTTTACAACGGTTATGCATACGAACTGGCGATGCATTTTTTGGTAACTTTTGTAATGCTTCATAATCTCCAGCTTCTTTCAAAGCTTTTCTTTTTTTAGCATATTTAGCCACCGTTTTTGCTCTTTTTACCTCACGGGCTTTCATTGATTCTTTAGCCATCTCTTAATTCTTTTTAAAGGGTAACCCTAATTCGTTTAATAGTGATTTTGCTTCCTTGTCAGTATTGGCAGTAGTAACAAATGTGATATCCATCCCATTAATTTTATTTACTTTGTCAATATTGATTTCTGGAAAAATAATCTGCTCAGTAATACCTAAGTTATAGTTTCCTCTACCATCAAAACCAGTTGATTTTATACCTCTAAAATCTCTAACTCTAGGTAGTGAAGCTGTTACTAATCTATCTAAGAACTCGTACATTTTATTACCACGTAAAGTAACTTTTGCCCCAATAGGCATTCCTTTACGCAATTTAAAAGATGCAACATCTTTTTTAGATAGTGTTGATATTGCTTTTTGACCAGTGATCATTGCCAACTCTTCAACAGCATATTCAATTAATTTTTTATCAGCTACTGCTGCTCCAACTCCCTTACTAATTACGATTTTTTGTAATTTAGGAACTTGCATTACATTTTTATAACTGAACTCTTCAGTTAAAGCAGTTTTAATTCTACTATTGTAATCTTCTTTAAGTCTTGGTACGTATGCCATAACTAAATTGTTTCTTTAGATTTTTTAGAGAACCTAACTTTCTTATCTCCTTCAATTTTATAACCTACTCTTGTCGTTTCACCTTTCTCAACTAACATTAAGTTAGAAATATGAATAGGAGCTTCAAATTTTGAAATTCCACCTTGAGGGTTTTGAGCGCTAGGTTTAGTGTGTTTAGACACCATATTTACTCCTTCTACTATTGCCTTATTCTTGTCAACAAGAATTTTTACAATCTTTCCTTCTTGACCTTTATCGTCACCTGCGGTAACTCTAACTGTATCTCCTGATTTAATCTTAAACTTTGTCATAATTTCTTATAATTAAAGCACTTCAGGTGCTAATGACACAATTTTCATGAATTGCTTTTCACGAAGTTCTCTCGCAACTGGACCAAAAACACGAGTTCCACGCATTTCTTCTGTTGGATTTAACAACACACATGCGTTGTCATCAAATCTAATATATGAACCATCTTTACGACGTACTTCTTTCTTAGTACGTACTACAACAGCTCTAGAAACTTGTCCTTTTTTTACAGTTCCGTTAGGAGTAGCATCTTTTACAGAAACTACAATTTTATCACCTACAGAAGCGTAACGTCTTTTAGTTCCGCCAAGTACACGAATAACAAGAACTTCTTTTGCTCCAGTGTTATCAGCTACTTTTAATCTTGATTCTTGTTGTAACATATTATTTAGCTCTTTCTAAGATTTCTACTAATCTCCAACGTTTGGTTTTACTTAATGGACGTGTTTCCATTATTTTAACTGTATCACCAATATTGCAGTCGTTTTTTTCATCGTGCGCTACAAACTTTTTAGTTTTTAACACGAACTTTCCGTACATAGGATGTTTTACTCTTGTCACATCGTTAACAACAATAGACTTATCCATTTTGTTACTTGAAACAACTCCTACTCTTTCTTTTCTAAGATTTCTTTTTTCCATCTTGTGAATCGAATACAATTATTGTAATTCTCTTTTTGTTAATTCTGTTGCTACTCTAGCCACAGTTCTTCTTAATTCTCTTAATTGCAATGGCGTTTCTAACGGTGAAATTGCATGAGCCATCTTAAGATCTGTGTAATTTTTCTTTAACGCTCCAAATTTCTCTTGCAAATCTGCTACAGATAATTCTTTTACTTCTGATTGTTTCATCTTCTTAATTATTAAGCGTTATCAAAATCTCTTGCTACTACAAACTTTGTTTTTACTGGTAATTTCTGTGCTGCTAAACGCAATGCTTCTTTAGCTACTTCTATCGGCACACCACCAACTTCAAACATAATTCTTCCTGGCTTAACTACAGCCACAAAATATTCAGGAGCTCCTTTACCTTTACCCATACGAACCTCTAACGGTTTCTTAGTAATAGGTTTGTCTGGAAAAATTTTAATCCATAAACTCCCTTGTCTCTTCATAAAACGAGTTGCAGCAATACGTGCAGCTTCTATTTGACGAGATGTTAAAAGGTCTTGCTCTAAAGCTTTGATACCGAACATTCCGTTAGACAGCCTGTGGCCTCTTTGAGAATTTCCTGTCATGTTCCCTTTCGCCTTCTGAACCTTACGATATTTTACTCTCTTTGGTTGTAACATTTTCTAAATCTTTAAAAAATTTATTTTCTTCTTTGAGGTTTTCTTGCTCCACCTTTATTAGGACCAGCTCCACCACCTTTACCTTGTTTTTTAGACAAGCCAACTAATGGAGATAATTCTCTCTTTCCATAAACCTCACCTTTCATAATCCATACTTTCACACCTATTCTTCCATAAGTAGTATGCGATTCTACTAGTGCATAATCAATATCAGCTCTAAAAGTAGAAAGAGGAATTCTACCTTCTTTATATGATTCTGAACGTGCCATTTCAGCGCCATTTAAACGTCCTGAAATCTGAACTTTAATTCCTTCAGAATTCATTCTCATTGAAGCAGCGATTGCCATTTTGATAGCACGTCTATACGAAATTCTATTTTCAATTTGACGCGCAATACTAGAAGCCACTAAAAAGGCATCTAATTCTGGGCGTTTAATTTCAAAAATATTTATTTGAACTTCTTTTCCAGTAATTTTTTTAAGCTCTTCCTTTAATTTGTCTACCTCTTGTCCACCTTTCCCGATAATGATACCTGGTCTAGCTGTAGTGATAGTAACGGTTACAATTTTAAGGGTACGCTCAATAATTATTCTAGAAACACTAGCCTTTGTTAAACGAGCACGAATGTACTCTCTAATTTTAAAATCTTCAGCAATTTTATCGCCATAGTTCTTTCCTCCAAACCAGTTAGATTCCCATCCTCTGATAATTCCTAAACGATTTCCTATTGGATTTGTTTTTTGTCCCATACTACTTACGAATTGCTTTCTTTTACTTTAGTTCCCAAAACCATTGTTACGTGATTAGAACGCTTGCGAATTCTATGTGCACGACCTTGTGGTGCTGGTCTTAATCTTTTTAACATTGTTGCACTATCAACATAAATTTCTTTAACGAATAAACCTGCATCTTCAATGCTAGCATCTTCATTCTTAGCTTGCCAATTGGCAATTGCTGATAATGTTAACTTTTCTAAATTACGTGCTGCTTCTTTTGGGCTGAATTTTAAAATAGCTAATGCTTTTTCAACTTCAACACCTCTTACTAAATCTGCAACTAAACGCATTTTTCTTGGTGATGTAGGGCAGCCATTTAATTTCGCGAAGAATTTATTCTTACGCTCTTCTTTTAACTGCTCGGCTCTTAATCTTTTACGAACTCCCATGATTTCCTACTATTTTTTACCTTTATTTTTTGCACCTGAATGTCCTCTAAACGAACGTGTTGGTGAAAATTCTCCTAACTTATGACCTACCATGTTTTCAGTTACATAAACTGGTACAAATTGGCGTCCGTTGTGAACTCCGATAGTTTGTCCAACAAAATCTGGTGTAATCATAGAGGCTCTAGACCACGTTTTAATTACTGATTTCTTGTTAGACTCAACATTTGCCTGTACTTTCTTTTCCAATTTATGGAAAACATAAGGTCCTTTTTTTAATGAACGTGCCATAGTTTGTTATTTTTTTCTACGTTCTAAAATATATTTATTACTCGCTTTTGTCTTAGAACGTGTTTTGAATCCTTTTGCAGGAATACCGTTTCTAGAACGTGGATGTCCACCTGAAGATTTACCTTCACCACCACCCATTGGATGATCTACTGGATTCATCACTACTGCTCTTGTTCTTGGTCTTCTACCTAACCATCTTGTTCTACCTGCTTTACCAGATACCAATAATTGATGATCAGAATTTGAAATTGCTCCAATAGTAGCTTTACAAGTAACTAAAATCATTCTTGTTTCACCAGAAGGTAACTTAACCGTTGCATATTTACCTTCTCTTGCCATTAACTGAGCAAAAGATCCAGCACTACGAGCCATTACAGCTCCTTGACCTGGACGTAATTCTATACAAGAAACTACTGTACCTAAAGGTATATCACTTAAAGGCATTGTATTACCTACTTCTGGAGCAACTTTATCTCCAGACACTATTGTTTCACCAACCTTTAATCCGCTTTGCGCAATCACATAACGTTTTTCACCATCTGCATAATTTAACAATGCAATAAATGCGGTACGGTTTGGATCGTATTCAATTGTTTTAACAGTTGCGGGAACACCATCTTTATCTCTTTTAAAATCGATAATACGATATTGCTTTTTATGACCACCACCTACATAGCGCATCGTCATTTTTCCTCTGTTATTTCTCCCTCCAGATCTTTTCTTTGGAGCTAATAAGCTCTTTTCCGGCGTACTTTCTGTAACAACATCAAAGTCGTTTACTACTCTAAAGCGCTGGCCTGGGGTTACTGGTTTTAATTTTCTTAATGACATCTCTTTTCGTCTTAGATATTGCTATAAAAATCAATATTATCTCCTTCAGCTAACTCAACAATTGCTTTTTTATAAGCTCCTTTCACTCCAGTTACAACACCTTTTTTTGTAAACTTGGTATTGCGTTTTACTGGATAGTTCATTGTTCTAACTTTATTAACTGAAACACCATAAGTGCTTTCTATAGCTACTTTAATTTCAATCTTATTTGATCTAGGATCAACTACAAATTCATAGCGGTTAAATAACTCACTTTGATCAGTTGCTTTTTCTGTAATAATAGGTTTTATTAAAATACTCATAACTATTACTTGCTAAAATTAGATTCAATTTCTTCAACACTCGCTTCAGAAAGAACAACTTTGCTCGCATTCATAACACCGTAAGTGTTTATTTTTGAGGCAGTTATAACATTGGTTCCTTTTAAATTGCGCGATGACAAATATACATTTTTATTTGACGCTTCCAACACAAACAAAGCTTTTTTATTCTCAAGCTCTAAGGCCTTTAAAACATTTGTAAAATCTTTGGTCTTTGGAGCATCAAACGTAAAGTTCTCTACAACCACAATATTATCTTCTTGTGCTTTGATTGTAAGTGCTGATAAACGTGCTAAGCGTTTTAAATTTTTATTCAATTTAAAACTGTAGTTTCTTGGTCTCGGACCAAAAACTCTACCACCACCTCTAAAGACTGGCGACTTAATACTACCTGCACGTGCTGTACCAGTACCTTTCTGTTTTTTAATCTTTCGGGTACTTCCTTTTATTTCAGCTCTTTCTTTCGCTTTATGAGTACCTTGACGTTGATTCGCAAGAAATTGCTTAACGTCTAAATACAAAGCATGCTTATTTGGCTCTATTGCAAAAATAGCATCTGAAAGCTCAACTTTTCTTCCAGTATTTTTCCCGTTGATATCTACTACTGCTACTTTCATTATTTCTGAATGATTAGATAAGAATTTTTATGACCAGGAACAGCACCTTTTACAACTAAAAGATTCTTTTCTGGAACCACTTTTAAAACTCTTAAGTTTTGTACTTTCACTTTATCTCCACCCATTCTACCGGCCATTTTCATACCCTTGAATACTCTCGCAGGATACGATGCAGCACCAATAGAACCAGGAGCTCTTAAACGGTTGTGTTGACCGTGAGTTGCTTGACCGACACCGGCAAAACCGTGACGTTTTACAACACCTTGAAAACCTTTCCCTTTAGATGTACCAGAGACATCAACAAACTCACCTTCTTCAAAGTGCGCTACTGTGATGGCGTCTCCTATTTTATATTCTGCTTCATACCCTTGGAATTCAACGACTTTTTTCTTGGCAGATGTACCAGCTTTTTTAAAGTGACCATCTAAAGCTTTATTAGAGCTTTTTGCCTTTTTGTCATCGAAACCAAGTTGAAGCGCTTCATACCCGTCAACCGCTTTGGTTCTGACTTGGGTAACTACACATGGTCCAGCTTCGATTACAGTACATGGAATATTCTTTCCATTTTCATCGAAAATGCTGGTCATGCCAATCTTTTTTCCTATTAACCCAGACATATTTAATTATTATTAATTGTTTATTATTCTTTATTCAAAAAAACAGGGTCAAAAATACTTTCAACCCTGAATGTATTTTAACCGTTTTTCCCTCGTCAACCGCTTGGGACATGTCATCAAAAGTTTTCACTTCTGATGGTATTCATTATACCTTGATCTCTACTTCAACACCACTTGGTAACTCTAATTTCATCAAAGCATCAATTGTTTTTGATGAAGAGCTATAAATATCAAGTAATCTTTTGTAAGAACTCAATTGAAATTGTTCTCTTGATTTCTTGTTTACGTGTGGAGAACGCAATACAGTAAATATTTTTTTATGCGTTGGTAATGGAATTGGACCATTAATAACTGCACCTGTACTTTTTACTGTTTTTACAATTTTCTCAGCAGATTTATCTACTAAATTGTAATCGTAAGACTTTAATTTTATTCTAATTTTTTGACTCATCTTTATCTATTTAGTAAATTAACCTTGTGTCTTTTTAATTACCTCATCAGAAATACCTTTAGGAGTTTCTGCATAATGAGAAAATTCCATAGTTGAAGTTGCTCTACCTGAAGATAATGTTCTCAATGAAGTTACATACCCAAACATTTCAGATAATGGCACTTCTCCTTTCACCACTTTCGCACCAGCTCTATCAGACATACTACTCACTTGACCTCTTCTTCGGTTTAAATCTCCAACAATATCACCCATATTTTCTTCTGGAGTCAATACTTCCAATTTCATAATAGGTTCTAATATTACTGCACCTGCAGCTTTTGCTGCCACCTTATATCCAAGTTTAGCTGCCAATTCAAAAGAAAGTGCATCAGAATCTACCGCGTGAAAAGATCCATCTAACAATGTAATCTTCATACTATCCATTTCAAATCCTGCTAAAGGACCATTCACCATCGCTGCTTTAAATCCTTTTTCAATAGAAGGGATAAATTCTTTAGGAACATTACCACCTTTAATCTTATTCACAAACTCCAATCCTGACTTGCCATCTTCAGCAGGCTCCATCGTAAATACGATATCGGCAAACTTACCACGACCCCCAGATTGTTTTTTATACACTTCTCTATGGTCTGCAACTCTTGTAATTGCTTCCTTATATTCAACTTGCGGTTGCCCTTCATTAACCTCTACTTTAAACTCACGTTTTAGACGGTCAACAATAATATCTAAGTGAAGTTCACCCATACCAGAAATAATAGTCTGTCCTGAGGCTTCATCAGTTTTTACTTGAAATGTAGGATCTTCTTCAGCTAGTTTACCCAAAGCTACTCCTAATTTATCTACATCTGCCTTTGTTTTAGGCTCAATTGCTATACCAATTACCGGATCAGGGAAATCCATACTCTCTAATACGATAGGATGTTTTTCATCTGAAAGTGTATCTCCTGTTTTGATAGATTTAAATCCAACAGCAGCACCAATATCTCCAGCTTCTATAAAGTCAATTGCATTTTGTTTATTCGCATGCATTTGGTAAATACGAGAGATACGTTCTTTTTTGCCTGAACGATTGTTCAACACATAAGAACCAGCATCTAAACGACCAGAGTACGCTCTAAAGAATGCTAAACGACCTACAAAAGGATCTGTCGCAATTTTAAACGCTAAAGCAGCAAAAGGCTCCTTAACATCCGGCTTACGTTTTTCTTCTGCACCAGTATCTGGGTTTGTACCAATTACACTTTCTCTATCCATTGGAGAAGGTAAGTATCTACAAACAGCATCTAATAAAAACTGTACTCCCTTATTTTTAAATGAAGATCCACAAATCATAGGTATGATAGCCATATCCATAACCGCAGCTCTTAACGCAGCATGTACTTCATCTTCTGTAATAGAGTTTTCATCTTCCATGAATTTCTCTAATAAGTTTTCATCGTAACTTGCTACTTCTTCTATTAACAAAGCTCTGTATTCACGAACCTCATCCTTCATTTCTTCTGGTATCGCTACAACATCAAATGTAGAACCAAAATTATCATCATGCCATATAATCGCACGATTCTTAACCAAGTCAACTACACCTTTAAAATTATCTTCATCACCAATAGGCAAAACGATAGGCACTGCATTAGAGCCTAACATTTCTTTAACTTGTTTGTTAACTTCTAAAAAGTTTGATCCTTGACGGTCCATTTTATTTACAAATCCAATTCTTGGCACTTTGTAATTATCGGCCAGTCTCCAGTTAGTTTCAGATTGTGGCTCAACACCATCAACAGCACTAAACAAAAACACCAAACCATCTAACACGCGTAACGAACGATTTACTTCAACTGTAAAATCAACGTGACCCGGTGTGTCAATAATATTGAAATGATAATCTTTTGTATCAGGAAGTGGCTCTGCATTTTCCATCGGAAATTTCCAGTCACATGTAGTTGCTGCTGAAGTAATAGTAATACCTCTTTCAGCTTCTTGCTCCATCCAGTCCATTGTTGAAGCACCATCATGTACTTCTCCAATCTTATGAGATACTCCTGTATAAAAAAGAATACGCTCTGTAGTTGTAGTTTTACCAGCATCAATATGCGCAGCAATACCTATATTTCTTGTATATTTTAAATCTCTAGCCATTTCTAATTAAAATCTAAAGTGTGAGAATGCTTTGTTTGCCTCTGCCATTTTATGAACATCTGTTCTTTTCTTAACAGCGGCTCCCTCTTCTTTAGCAGCAGCTATTACTTCGCCTGCTAATCTCTGGGCCATTGATTTTTCATTACGTTTTCTTGCAAATAAAATCATCCATTTAATTGCCATTGACACTTTACGGTCTGGTCTAATTTGCATTGGAATTTGGAAGGTTGCTCCCCCAACTCTACGACTACGTACTTCTACGTGAGGCATAACGTTAGATAAGGCATCTTTCCATATATCTAATGATGATTTTTCTTCGTCTTGGTTTCTTTCTTCTACAATTTCAAGTGCATCATAGAATACTTTAAAAGCTACAGATTTCTTACCATCCTTCATCAAGTTATTTACAAAACGAGTAACTAACTGATCATTAAATTTTGGATCTGGTAAAAGAATCCTTTTTTTGGCGCTTCTTTTTCTCATGTCTCTTTACATTAAAGTGATTTAATTATTTCTTTGGGCGTTTCGTTCCATATTTAGAACGACGTTGTGTTCTACCCTCGACTCCTGCTGTATCTAAAGCACCACGAACAATGTGATATTTTACACCAGGTAAATCTTTTACTCTTCCACCTCTAACTAATACTATCGAGTGCTCTTGTAAATTATGTCCTTCACCAGGTATGTAAGCATTTACCTCATTTCCGTTCGTTAACCTTACCCTTGCTACTTTACGCATTGCAGAGTTAGGTTTCTTAGGAGTAGTAGTGTAAACACGCGTACAAACACCTCTTCGTTGTGGACACGAATTCAAAGCAGCCGATTTGTTCTTCTTAGTTATTTGGGTTCTTCCCTTACGTACTAATTGTTGTATAGTTGGCATACTAAATTAATTGTTATTTTTTATATTTTTCAAAATCTCTCTTTTAAGAGGGTGCAAATGTATAAATTTTTTCTGGTTATTCAAATAGCATTGAGCTAAATTTTATCTACAATTTAAAAATTGCGCTAAGAATCTCTTTTTTAAGGAGTTTTTAAACTATTTTTGAAATGTTTTGAAACGATTATTTACACCATATATATATCTATTCTTTTTTCTCTGGAATTTTTCAACACTTTCTTCTCAAAATTTAACCCTTAAAGTTTTCGTAAAAGACAGTGCGAATATTCCCGTAGCAAAAAGCTTAATGCACAAAGTAAAACATGTGTCCAAAACATCCATTTTAAACGAATTAGATTCGCTAAAAACCCATTTTGAAAGAATGGGTTATTTTAATCACAAATTGGACACACTAAAAATTCAAGACACCCTGTTTACGGCCTACTTTGACCTTGGGAAGTCCTATGAGTCGATTCGGATATTTTACAACAAAAAGATAATTCCTAAAAAAATACTCTATCAAATAACTTCAAAAGTAACCGACTCCTATTTTGAAATTGAAATTATGCAGGTACCTACCGTACTTCATTTCCTAGCGAATCATTTTGAAAAAGAAGGCAATTCATTTACAACGGTTCAACTTGATGAAATTACTTTTCAAAAAAATAGCCTCCACTCAAAACTTATAATTAATACATCAACCACAAGAACCATTGACAAGCTAATAATCGAAGGGTTCGAAAACTTTCCAAAAACATTTGTTAAACATTACTTTAACATCAAACACAAAACCATTTTTAGCAATCAACGATTGCAACAACTTTCAAATCAAGTAAACACCTTAGCTTTTGTGGCAGAAAACAAATCACCAGCTGTCTTATTTACTCCCGATTCCACATTTGTTTATTTATATTTAAAGAAACGTAAAGCAAACAAGTTTGACGGTCTTATTGGCTTTACTTCTGACGCGATCGAAAACAAGCTTCAGTTTAATGGATATCTCGACTTATCACTCACAAATATTTTCAATGCTGGGGAACGCATCTCTATTTATTGGAAAAATAACGGAGACAATAAACAATTTTTTGACTTAAATGTTGAGGTGCCCTTTATTTTCAATACAGCATTAACTCCAGAATTAGGCTTATATATTTACAAACAGGATTCTACATTTATAACGACCAAAACCAACATCGCTTTAAGTCACAACATCGATTATCAAAATAAGCTTAGTCTTGGTTTCATTTCAGAAACATCATCTAATTTGCTCGATATTTCTACCGCTAACATTATTAATTACAACAGTTCTTTTTATGGTGCGAGCTATCATTATAGGGTATTGAACAATTCTTCCCTTTTTCCAATTAAACTCAACTTTAAATTGGAAGCTTATTTAGGAAGCAGAAATACAACAGACTCGAAGACTAGGCAAACGCGAGTAAACGTAGCAGCCAACTATTTATGGGGATTGAATTTTAGAAATTCAATCTTCCTACAAAATAACAGTAGTATTTTGATATCTGACAATGTACTCACAAATGAACTATATAGAGTTGGAGGTGTCAATAGTATTAGAGGTTTTAATGAGGAGAGTATCTTTGCTTCGCAATTGAGTATTTTAAATGTAGAATATCGATACACTACCAACAACCGCTCCTACCTATATTCAATCTCAGATGCTGGCTATATTAAAAATCAGTTTTCTGATCAATCGCAGCAAATTTTCAGTTTAGGTTTGGGCTATGCTTTTACCACCAATTTTGGCCTGTTAAATTTAAGTTATGCCGTTGGCAAATTAAACAACCTGTCATTTGATTTTAGCAATTCTAAATTTCATATAAAAATTACTTCATTTTTTTAATTTCCATTTGTTAAAAACCTTACAAAATTTAACGTTTTTGTGTTTAATTTAACGTTTAATTAACGAACGTTAACAGATTTTAGTTAAAAAAGTTGTTTTTTTAACATATTATTAAGACTTTTGAGCCAATTAATTCAAATAATTATACAAAATGAAAACAAAGTTCAATGGAATTTTAACGCTACTACTAGCGTTTATTGTGCAGATTACATTTGCACAAGAGAAAACTATTTCAGGTACGGTCTCGGACGAAACAGGTCCTTTACCTGGAGTTAGTGTAGTAATAAAAGGTACTGCAACGGGTACAGAAACTGATTTTGATGGTAAATATTCAATTAGCGTCAATGTTGGGGAGGTCTTAAGATTCAGTTTTATTGGTATGACAACCCAAGAAGTTACTGTCGGTGTATCTAACTCTATAAATGTAGTGTTAGTGGCTGATAACGTTCTTGACGAAGTTGTTGTAACTGCTGTTGGGATCTCAAGAAATGAAAAAGAGTTAGGATACAATGTGCAAAGTGTTAGTGCTGAGTCAATCAGTGTGAAACCCAATGCAGATATTGTGAACTCTTTAGCTGGTGCAACTTCAGGGGTACAAATTGTAAGTTCTGCTGGTGATGCTGGTGCTTCTACCTTTATCACAATTAGAGGTTCTGCATCGATCACAGGAAATAACCAACCGTTGTTTGTAGTAAATGGTATGCCAATTATTACAGGTGGTGGTAGTAGTGGAACTGGAGGTGTGAATACTTCTAACAGATCTATTGATATAAACCCAGATGATATTGCATCGCTTTCTGTACTTAAAGGAGGAGCTGCAACGGCATTATATGGTGTGCGTGCGGCAAACGGTGCGATCATTATTACTACTAAAAGTGGTAAAAACTTAACAAGTAGAAAAATAGAATTTCATAGTTCTTATGGAATTGATATGATTTCTCAAACACCAGCTAGACAAGATAAATACTCTCAAGGTATTAATGGCGTATGGTCAGGTGGACAAGCGAATTCATGGGGAGCCCCAATTTCTAGTTTAGAATATGACGGTGATACAAGTTACCGATGGGATCCGAATGGGCGTCTAGTTCCTACTGGAACTGGTAATGGTCTTGCTGCGAAAGCATATGATGTGTATGACTTCTTTCAACATGGAGCTACATCAAACAATCGTTTCAGTATCAGTAATGGTAGTGAGCAAGGAAATTACTTCTTTTCTATATCAAATCTAGAGCAAGAAGGTATAATCCCTAACAACGAATACGGAAGAACAACATTGCGTTTGAATGCTTCAACAAAAATATCTGAAAATGCCACTTTCGGTGCAGATATGTCTTATACAAACTCTAGGGCGATACAAATCCAAAAAGGATCGAACGTTTCTGGTATTATGTTAGGTTTATTAAGAACTGCAACTACCTTTGACAATAGTGCTGGTTATGAATTTGCAGATGGTACACAACGTAACTACCGTAATGGTGGTGGTTATGACAACCCATATTGGACAGCCAATAATATTAAATTTGATGAAGACGTAAATAGATTTACGGGAGGTATCAACTTCAATATAAAGTTTAATGACTTCTTTAGTATTAACTACAATGGTGGTCTAGACTGGTATAACAGACGTTATAAAGATCAATTTAAAATTGGATCAAGAGGAGCTCCAACAGGATATGTTGGTGAATATCAAAGTTTCTCAAGTGTAGTGAACTCTGACCTTTTATTGAATTTTCAAAAGGACATCTCAGATGATTTAAATGTGAAACTGACATTGGGTAATAACTTTTACTCTTCATATAGCAAAAGTTTATTTGGAGATGCTACTGGTTTAGAAATTCCTGATTTTTACCAATTAAACAATTCAAGTAATAATACTACTTCTAGTGGTATTGGTAGGTTTAAAACAATGGCTGTTTTTGCAGATCTTCAATTTTCTTATAAAGACATGTTATTCTTAGGTGTAACAGGAAGAAATGACTGGGCGACTACAATGCCTGAACAAAATGACTCGGCTTTTTATCCTTCAGCAAGTTTAGGATTTATTTTTACAGAAATAGATGGTCTTAAAGGTGATGTTTTATCATTTGGTAAGTTAAGAGTCTCAGCAGCAAGAACAGCGAATATCGCTCCTGCTTTTAATACTTCAAATTATTTCTTTGCAGCAGGTACAGCAGATGGTTGGACAAATGGTGTTAATTTTCCATATCTAGATCAAACAGGTTTTGCTGTTGGAAATGGATTAGGAAATCCTGATTTAAAACACGAAACTCAAGATTCTTGGGAAGTAGGTGCAGATTTGCGTTTTTTCAAAAGTAGATTAGGAGTTGACTTTACCTATTTCAACAATAAAAATACAGATTTATTAATGTCAGTACCGGTAGCTCCATCTTCAGGGTTTACTTCAGTGTTTTTAAATGCTGCCTCAATGGAATCTAAAGGGATTGAAATTAGCTTAAATGCTACACCAATCAAAACAGAAGATTTTAAATGGGATTTTGTAGCAAACTTTACGAAGTTTACGAACATTGTAACAGCCTTAGCAGACGGAGTTGATAATATCTTCTTAGGAGGATTTACAACACCTCAAGTTAGAGCAGTTGTTGGAGAAGAGTACAGAAGTATTTTTGGTGAAGACTGGGTTAGAGATTCAAGTGGTAACATTTTAATTAATGACGATCCTACGGATAACGTTAGAGATGGGTATCCTTGGACAAATACAACACAAGGTCTAGTTCCAATTGGTAATTTCAATCCAGATTGGACTGCTAACATCACCAATAACATTACTTATAAAAATGTATCCTTATCATTTTTAATTGATATAAAATCTGGTGGAGTTATGTACAATGGTACTGCCTTTGCAATGAACAGTTTTGGTGTAACTCAACGTACAGAAAACAGAGAAGTATACTACAATAGTGATGGTAGTATTGATTTTAATGCTACACCAGCAGAAAATTTAGTAGTTATGAATGGTGTTTATGGACATCTTGATGCAAACGGAGATGTTGTTTCTAGTGGTGTAGAAAATGTAACCCCTGTTGTACTAGACCAAGCATGGTTTCAAGGGAACGGTAGTAACTTTGGTGGTGGTCCATCATCAGCTGCTATGGAGCCTGCAGACTGGGTAAGATTAAGAGATGTTACTTTAGCATACAATTTACCAGAAATTGGAAAATTCATTAAAGATGGACAAGTGTACTTTACTGGTAGAAATTTATGGATTAGTACTCCTTATACAGGTATCGACCCTGAAACAAACTTAGGGGGTGCCACAAATGCACAAGGTATGGATTACTTCAACAGCCCAGGAACAAAGACTGTTTTAATGGGGATTAAATTGACATTCTAAATAGAAAAAATTAAATCATGAAAAATATTAAAAAATTAAATATAATAAGCTTAGCAGTAGTACTTCTACTATCGCTATCTCTAACATCTTGCGATGGATGGATAGATCACGATTTAAATACCGATCCTGATTCACCCGCTGATGTGCCGATGAACTTATTATTACCTGCCATTCAACAAGATATGGGCTATAACTTATTAGGTAATAATTCGGTAAGAACCAATAACATTTGGATGCAATTATTTGACGGAACAAGTCGTCAGTCATATACTGAAGCGCGTTATCAATTGACACCTGCTGATATAAATAACCTTTGGGGATCTATTTACTCTGGAATGTTAATTAACAGTACTATTATAGTAGATAAAGCACAAACAGAAGGATTTGAATCTCCAAATTTTGCTGGAGTTGCTCAAGTTTTAATGGCAACCACTTTAGGAATAACAACTGATTTGTTTGGGAGTATTCCTTACACCGAAGCGTTTAAAGGATCTGAAAATGTATTAAAACCTGTGTATGATTCGCAAGAATCTGTATATAGTAATATTTTCGGTTTGTTAAGTCAAGCGGTTACCAACTTAGACAATCCAACAAATGCTTTTGATGTAGATGGTGATGTAACGTATGGTGGAAATATAGGTAAATGGAAAAAAGCTGCTTACTCAATCAGAGCACGACACTTATTGCAATTGTCAGTACGTAACGGAAACGCTGCGTATACAGATGCACTTGCTGCAGTGGCAAACGGATTCACATCAAATGCCGATGACTTTTTAGTTCCTTTTGATGCTAGTGATAGAAATCCGATTTTCCAATTTATGGAGCAAAGAACAGATATTAGGATGGGTTCTACTTTAGTGAATATGTTAACCAGTAATGATGACCCAAGACTGCCATTTTATGTAGCACAAGATGGTGATGGTAATTATACGGGTAGTGATCCTGGAAGTCAAAACGAAGCAGCATCTTGGCCTGGCCCAGACGTTGCAGCAGACGATGCTTCTGTTAAATTAATGACCTATTCTGAGTTAAAATTTATCGAAGCTGAAGCTTTGTTTATGTTAGGACAGGCAGGAGCGCAAGAAGCTTACGAAGCCGCCGTTGCAGCTTCAGTATTGAGAGTAACAGGAGATGCAAATACTGCATGGCTTGATGACAATATCAATGGAGTACCAGTATCACAGGAACTTATCCTAACTCAAAAATACATTGACGGTTTTGGTACAAATCAACCATATGCAGACTGGAGAAGAACAGGTATTCCAACATTGGCTCCTGTTCCAGGTTCAGTGATTCCAAACACACCAACAAGATTTCCGTATGCTCAATCAGAGTTAGACTACAATACAGCAAATGTACCTGCAGTAGTTATTTCTGATAAGCTTTGGTGGGATCAATAAAAAATAATCTATAAAATGAAAAAAATGAAAAATATATTAAAACATTTTACACTAATCTTTGCCGCTTGTTTGGTTACCATTTCATGCGACTATGATGAGGATAACTTTGCACTGTTATCTGACCCAGTGGATCCTAATGCAACTTATTACATTCAATTTAAAGATGCTTCTAAAAGTTTGCAAACAGCTGTTGATCCAAGCGACGGTAGTAATATAGACATCTCAACTACAGTAACTGTTGGTTTATTAGGGATGCCACGTTCACAAGATATTCAAGTAAACGTAGCTGTTGATCCTTCTTCAACTATTGAACCAAGTATGTATACATTATCTTCAACTTCTATTACAATTCCTGCAGGAAGTACTTCCGGATCGGTTGATTTAGTAACCAATTCAGATTTGATGCCAGAAGGAGAAGTTTTAGAATTAGTTTTAAATGTAGATGCAGGAGCTAATACTGCAACTGCTGGTACTAAACTTGTTTATGAATTAGAAAGGATTAAATTTTGTCTAATGACACTTGAAGACTATGTGGGAACTTGGACAGGAACTGATTCTTGGGGATATTCAACACAAGTAGAAACAACCTTAGTAGGTGGTGAATTATACATGAACGGTATCGGTTTTGGATGGTTTCAAGATTGGTGGGGTGAAGTAATAATAACCAATACTCCTGTTAAAGTTAATTTGAATTTGTATGGAGCATTTGAAATTGATCAATCAGATCAAATTGCACCTTACTTAACATCAACATACCTTGGTGCTCCTCAAACTCCATATTATATATTTGGTTCAGGAAAAATTACAAATACTTGCGATCAAGTACTTGAATTTGAATATTCCTATGATCAAGGAGGTAGTATTTATAGTGGTACTGCTTGGGGTCCACAATTTAAAGAAACATTAACTAAGTCTTAAGAAGAAAATAATTTTTTACAATAAAAAAGCCACCTCAATTTGAGGTGGCTTTTTTATTAAACCCCTAAAGCAAAACTTCCTTTTCTTTTAAATTTTCACTTCTTCATTCATTTTTCAGGCTATCATCTCTCTGTTTAATATTCATTGACCTAAAATTAACAAAGCTCCAAACAATTTTAAGAGTTTTTAACATTTTCACTTTTTTGAATTCTTAAAAATTAATTAATTTATCAATCAAATTTTTTCTAAGCATCAATCAAGGTATTCTGATAAATGTTAAATTAATGGTCCTAAAAAGACATTAAACACCCAAAGAACTATTTAAAATTTACCCCTCATTTAAGGCTAATTCACATCTTAATATCCCAATTAAAATAAAAAAAATTGCAAAGCCAACGCAACCTTTAAACAAAATCACATCTCCCTTACGACACCCCATTAGGTTAAAAATTAGTTAAAATGCCTTATTTAAAATTTTATGTTAAAAAGTTGTTTTATTAACTATTTATTAAGACTTTTGGCGACAATTAATTCAAATAATTATATAATGAAAACAAAGTTTAGTGGAATTTTAACGCTATTACTGGCGTTCTTAGTGCAATTTTCATTTGCACAAGAAAAAATTATATCTGGTACTGTTACCGATGAAACAGGACCTTTACCAGGTGTTAGTATATTAATAAAAGGTACCTCTACAGGTACTGAAACAGATTTTGACGGAAAATATTCAATCAATGCAAATGTAGGAGATGTTCTTGTATTTAGCTTTATTGGTATGACTTCTCAACAAAAAACTGTTGGTGCTACAAACACTATTAATGTGGTTTTAGCTGCAGATAATATACTTGATGAAGTAGTTGTAATTGGTTATGGTCAAGTGAGTCAACGTGACTTAACTACCAACGTTTCCAATGTAAAAGCCTCTGAAGTTCAACGTATTAGTACAGCTAACTTAGCGGGTGCTTTACAAGGAACAGCTTCTGGAGTTCAAGTTTCTCAGTCTTCTGGAGCACCAGGAGGGGAAGTTAGAATTCGTGTAAGAGGGTCTTCATCTATTAATGGTTCGAATGATCCTTTATATGTAATTGATGGAGTACCAATGTTTTCAGGAGCTACTATTAGTAGTAGTTTTGGTGGACAACAAAATAGTGCTTTATCTAACTTAAATCCAGATGATATTGAATCAGTTGATATCTTAAAAGATGCGGCATCTGCTGCAATCTATGGTGATAGAGGTTCAAACGGGGTAGTAATTATTACTACTAGAAAAGGTAAATCTGGTAGAGCTAAATTTAACTTTAGTTCTTATGTAGGTTTTCAAAATGCTCAAGACAGATACGAAACCATGAATTATGGTGAATTTTTGGCTTTTGGAGATGCTTCACATACGTTGTCTAATGGACTCGGATGGTGGTCTACAGTTTGGGATGGAAGACAAAACCTTATAGGTGCAACTCAAACAGAATTAAATGCCTTTTATGATTTAGTGAGAAATGAAGGTGACAACTATATTGATGAAATCTATGTTGATGATGCTCCCGTAATCAACACCAACTTTAATGTTTCTGGTGGTGATGAAGACACTCAATACTACTTAGGTGTTTCACAATTCACACAAGATGGAGTTCTTTTAGCTCAAGACTTTAATAGAAATACAGTTCGTTTAAATTTAACACAAAAGTTAACTGATAAATTGAGCTTTACTGGTGGTATCTCTTTAACTGATGAGAATCTAAGAATGATTACGAATGATAATAACATCTACGGTGTACTTTCTACAGCAATTCTTGAAGCTCCAGGTTATGACATCTACAATGCTGATGGTTCTTTTAACGTTAATGATTTTGGGTTTTCTAATCCAGTTCAAAATGCTCTAGAAGATAGTGGTAGAGGTTATACTTTCAGACTTTTAGGAAATGCAGATTTACAGTATAAAGTAACTGATAACTTAACGTTAAATACAAGTTATGGTTTAGATCAATTGAACTTTAGACAACGTATTTACAATCCTCCTACAAGTTCTCAAGGATCACCAAGTGGTTTTTCAAGTGAAGCTAAAAATGAGTTTAGAAGAATCAAAGTTTTACAATCTGTAAACTATACACCAAAAATTACAGACGACATCAGATTACGTGTTTTCTTAGCAGGTGAGTATGAGAGAAACACTTCTAATTTTTTAAGTGCGAATGTAACTGGTTTTACTAGTTCTCAATTAAGATTTTTATCACAAGGTTCAACACCAGGCGCTCCTTCATCTTCATTTTCTGAAGAAAAAAGAGTTTCTGTAATTTCAAGAGTAGGTGCTACTTTTTTCAATAAATTAATTGTTGAATTATCATTACGTGCAGATGCTTCTTCTAAATTTAATAACGATGATCGTTGGGGTTATTTCCCAGCTGCTTCTGTAGGATATATTCTTTCTGAAGAAGACTGGTTCCAAAACGACTTTATCAATTATTTCAAAGTAAGAGGTTCTTGGGGGGTAACAGGTAATACTTCCGCTGTTGGTAGATATGATAGTCAATCAGGTGTGGCAAGTGGTACTTATGGTACAACAGGTACGAGTGCACTTACTTTATCTAACCCTTTTATAACATGGGAAGAAACTTCACAATATGATGCTGGTTTTGAGGCAAAATTCTTAGACAATAGAATCTCTTTAGGCTATGCGTATTACAACAAAAGTACAAACAACAATTCGTTGATCTTATCAGCTCCTATTCCAAACCATGAAAGTGGAGGAAGTATTCCTGCAAATATTGGAGAAATTGAAAATTCAGGTCACGAGATTGATTTAAGTATTGATGTTTTTAGAGGTGAAAACTTTAATTGGACAACCAATTTTGGATTTAGTTCATTAGACAATAAAGTACTAAGTTTAGGCGGAACTGCTCCATTTGGAACTGGTTTTGTGAGTCGTGTTGAAGAAGGTGCTCCATTAGGTGCCTTTAGACTTTATGAGACTGATGGTTTATACCAATCAGACGCTGAAGTACCAACTTGGTTAGCTGTTGATGGCGTAGGTGCTGGAGATGTAAAATATGTAGATCAAAATAATGATCAAATTCTTAATGATGATGATTTTATTATCGCAGGGAAACCTTATGCTGATTATACAATCAACTGGTCAAATGATATGTCTTATAAAAACTTTGATTTAAGTTTCTTATGGGCGCTTTCTGAAGGAAACGATGTATTTAATAACAACTTGCAGTTTGCGGGTGTATCTGGAGGTAGAACTTTTGGTAAATTCAAATCTCAATTAAACTATTGGACACCAACTAACACTGGTACTGATATTCCAAGAGCGAACTTCTTGACTGCATCTTATAACAATAGAGATGGTACAAGACTTCTTGAAGACGGTTCATATATTAAATTAAGAAATGTAACTTTAGGTTATACATTACCTAAAATAGAAGGTTTCGATAAGATACGTGTTTATGTTTCTGGAGATAACTTAGTACTAATTACAGATTATTCGGGTATTGACCCTGAAGTAAACTTTAATGGTGCACCTGGTGTAACAGGTGGTACAGATTTCTTAACTCAAGGAGCCAATAAGGTTTGGAAGTTCGGAATTAATGTTTCTTTCTAATTATTATAAATAAAAACAAGATGAAAAAATATTTTTTATTATCAATTTTAACCATGACAACGTTGTTTTTTACAAGTTGTGATGAAGAACTAGAGGTTAAAGACCTTAGTCAGATACCCGTTGATCAATTTATTATTGATGACGCCAGTGCTGAAACAGCGTTGTTACAAGGATATAACAACATGCAAAGCACAAATATAGCAGGACCAGTTCAAAAAATGTTCTCTGGTATCTATTCAGATAACTTTGATCACACAGGTTCATTTCCTACTTATTTAGAGGCGCGTTTGAATAATATTCAACCAGATAATGTTACTACTTCAGGTTACTTTACCTCAAATTTTGCTGTAATCAATACTGCAACGGCCATCATCCGTGTAATAGAAGGTTTGGATGCTGATGTATTGTCAAGTGGTGTTAGAAGTAATACACTTGCTGAAGCCCATGCTTTACGTGCTTTCGCCTATTTTCAATTAGTGAAAATCTGGGGAGGTGTACCTATCGATGAAGAAACAGTATCTTTAGATGGTATTGGGGCTAGTCATACACCTAGAGCAACTGAAGCTGCAGTATATACTTATATTGAAAGCGAAATTGCGGCGGCTGAAGGTAATATTACCAATACAAGTAAATTACGCTTTACAGCGGATGCTTTACAAGTATTGAAAGCCAAAGTGTTGTTATACCAAGGTAAATATCCGCAAGCTGAAAGCACGCTACAACCTTTAATTGGTAAATACTCTTTAGCACCTAATTATGAAGATCTATATGTTGTAGGTGGTGATACTCCTGAAAGTATATTCAGAATTGATTATAGCCCTTCTGATAGTAATAGCTTAGCGTTTTTCTTCTATCCGTCTCCAAACGGAAGACGTGAAGTTGCTCCATCTGCTGCTTTCTTAGCTGCATTTGATGCTGCCGATGAGCGTATCAACATGATTGAAAACAATACTGATTTCTCAACGGCATATTTAAATAAGTATAGTGATAATGCAAACGGGGCAGATATTCCTTATATCTATCGTTATGCTGATGTATTATTAATGTATGCTGAAGTTTTAGCTAGAAGAGATGCACCAGAGGCTTCTGATTATATCAATGAGGTTAGAGCAAGAGCTGGAGCTGGATTAGCACCTGTTACACTTAACAGTGGTAATGTTGTTACTCTTATTGCAAACGAAAGACGTTTTGAATTCTATGGTGAAGGTGACCGTTGGGATGATGTAAAACGCCTTGGTCTTGCACAACAAGTGATTGAGAGTAAAGGAATAACTTATAATGCCAATAGAGTATTGTGGCCAATTCCTCAATCTGAAATAGATGCCAATAACGAACTTAGTCAAGCAGATCAGAATCCTGGTTACTAATAAGTACTTCGTATTTATATAAATACAATTAATAATAACCATCGCTTTCTAAGTTTTGAAAGCGATGGTTTTTTTATGACATAAAGTTCTATATTTGCCCCATGACAAACAGTACACATATCTTCGGGATACGCGCAGTAATTGAAGCCATCAACGCTGAGCAGACATTAGAAAAAGTATACATTCAAAAAGGACTGAGTGGACAATTATTTTCTACACTGAGCTCCCTACTTAAAGAACAACACATTTCTTCCAGTTATGTGCCTGTAGAAAAATTAAATACCCTTTCAAAAAATCAAAATCATCAAGGGGTTATTGCAAAAATATCAGCGATTACTTTTCATAGCCTAGACAGTATTCTTGCTTCAAATACTGCTGAAAAGCCAATGTATTTACTCTTAGATCAAATTACGGATATTCGCAATTTTGGTGCCATTTTACGAACCGCAGAATGTACAGGTGTCAATGCTGTAATTATACCAAATCAAGGAAGTGCTCCTATCAACGCAGATGCCATAAAAACATCGGCGGGTGCTGCATTTAACATTCCTATTTGTAAAACCAATCACCTACTCGATGCTATCTATCAATTGCAAGCTGAAGGTATTCAAATTGTTTCAGTCACTGAAAAAACAACAGACAGTATTTATTCTATTGACTTTAACAAACCAACAGCCTTAATCATGGGTTCAGAGCACAAGGGTATCACTCCTTCCATTTTAAAAATTTCTGATGCAAAGGGTAAACTACCTCTTTTAGGAGAAATTGAATCATTAAATGTATCGGTGGCGTGTGGCGTTGCGTTATATGAAATTGTAAGACAACGACTCTAACTTTACTCTTCTTCCTCTGCCTGTAGGTCGATAAAATTTCCATTCTCATCTAACATGATTGACTCTTCGTCAACATAACCTGCTTCTTCCCAATGAAACCTTGTTTTTTGCGGACCATAATTTCGGTATACCAGTGCAAAAACAATTCCGACCAAGAAGCCTGATAAATGGCCTTCCCAAGAAATTTCTTCCTTTACGGGAAAAATAAACCAAATCATACTTCCATATAAAAACACGACCATTAGCGATACGGCAATTAACCGAATATACCTTCTAATAATACCACTAAAAAGGATAAAACTAAATAGTAAATAAACAATACCGCTAGCCCCAATGTGATAGGCATCTCTTGCAATTATCCACGTCAAAAAACCGCTTAATAAAAGTCCGTAAAACAATATTTTAAAAGCAATGTCTTTGTAGAAATAAAACAAACTAATCAACAACACAAATAGTGGTACAGAATTGTTAAACAAATGTTTTATACCACTGTGAATAAACGGGGAAAAAAGAATCCCTCTTAAGCCACTAAAGGTTCTAGGATAGATTCCATATTTTGTAAAATTGTATCCAAAAGTAACTTCAAACCAATATACCATCCATAATAGTAAAACCGTATAAAGGGGTAAAGCCAAGGTAAATGGCGTAAATTTAAACTGTTTGTATTCCTCGTACATATTCATACTGGCCAAAATACAAAAATAGACCCAGTATTTTAAAGTTGTACAAATTGTCATCATTTTCTAAAAACGATACCAAAAACGTCATGTTTTCGCTATTTTTGTTCTATGAATACACCTTTAGCAGAGCGTATACGCCCAAAAACATTAGATGATTATATTAGTCAGCAACATTTAGTTGGTAAAAACGGTGCGTTAACCCAACACATAAAACAAGGTGTTATCCCTTCTTTAATTCTTTGGGGGCCTCCTGGTATTGGTAAAACCACGTTGGCGAACATAATTGCCAATGAATCTAAACGTCCGTTTTATACCTTAAGCGCCATTAGCTCTGGAGTTAAAGACGTACGAGAGGTTATTGAAAAAGCCAAACAAAGTGGTGGTTTGTTTACAACCAAAAATCCTATTTTATTTATAGATGAAATTCATCGATTCAGTAAATCGCAACAAGACTCCTTGTTGGGAGCAGTTGAGAAAGGCTGGGTTACATTGATTGGTGCCACAACAGAGAATCCTAGTTTTGAAGTGATTCCTGCCTTACTTTCACGTTGTCAGGTATACATACTAAATTCATTTGATAAAAATGATCTTATAGCCCTATTGGAGCGCGCCATAAAAGAGGATGAATTTATTTCTAAAAAAGACATAAAACTACTAGAAACAGATGCCTTATTACAACTTTCGGGAGGTGATGCAAGGAAGCTACTTAATATTTTTGAATTGATTGTAAATTCAGAAATTGAACCCATAGAAATTACAAATGACTTAGTACTTTCAAAAGTTCAAAAAAACACAGTTCGTTATGACAAAACGGGCGAACAGCATTATGATATTATTTCGGCATTTATTAAATCTATTAGAGGAAGTGACCCGAATGGGGCTGTTTATTGGTTAGCCCGTATGATAGAGGGCGGTGAAGATGTGAAATTTATTGCTAGACGCATGCTCATTGCTGCTTCTGAAGATATCGGAAATGCCAATCCTACAGCACTTATTTTAGCAAATAATACCTTTCAGGCAGTCGCTGTTATTGGCAATCCTGAATCGCGAATTATTCTCAGTCAATGCGCTGTTTATTTAGCCAATTCAGCAAAAAGTAACGCTTCATATTCAGCCATAGGGAAAGCACAGCAACTAGTAAGAGAAACAGGTGACCTTTCTGTACCCCTTCACTTGCGAAATGCACCAACAAAACTGATGAAAGATTTAGATTATGGCAAAGACTATCAATATGCACACAACTACAGCTCTAATTTTATAGACCAAGAATTTTTGCCCGATGAAATAAAAGGAGTCAAATTGTATGACCCGGGAAACAATACGCGAGAAAATAGCTTTAGAGAAATTCTAAAAAAACGCTGGAACGAAAAGTATGATTACTAGAACTTAATATGTAATTCTTGTTTCACTAATTTATCATTAGTATAAAATTCGGCATACCATTTCTCGTTTACTTTGTACACTACGCCATTTTTATTTTTTAAAAAATACAAATTGGTATTCGTAGACTTTAGCAAAATAAACACAACACTTGGCGTACTATCAACCAACTGATAACCAAGCTTATTTGCTTGAGCATACAATAAGTTCGTATCTTCTGTTGACGCTTCTACCACATCTATAACTGGTGGAATTACTTCTTCCTTAATTTCTAGCAGTGTTTCCTCCTTCGCTTCGTTAGACACCTCTTTTACTATCACGGGTGCTACAACCTCAGTTATTTCAATGGGTTTTTCTTCCTTTTCAACCACCACATTAGGAGAAACTGACTTCGACGGATTGTAACTATAATCTAATGCAACTACAGATTGAAAAGCGTTGCGAATAGCTTCTTGATACCCTCTTTTATACTCTTTTATTTTACTTTTCCCTTCTTCACTAGTAAATACAACTTCATTATGACAATTGAGCAACTCTAGTACCACTTTAGTAGTAAACATGTTCGAATTATTTTTCACCATAGCAGTAAGTGCTAAACAAGGATTTACTGCCAAGTCTTGTGCCTTCGCTTCTGTACTGAACACCGTTTGAAAGCCCTCTTTGTCAAATAAAAATTTAACCAATGCATTTAACTGATATTGATCTTGTGATTTTTGAAAATTATACTGTTTTGGAACAATAACATATTTATACCCATCTATACTATTCTGTGCATAAAACAATGTGGTACATAAACAAAAGATGGCTGCTAAAATTAAACTTCTTGACTTCATTTTTTATATTTTTTTAGGGTGCTGAAAATTTACAAATATCGTTTCAGCTCAGATAGGTTATGAATACTTAAAATATTTTCGCCGATTGATTGTTTGTCAAAATTACAAAAAATTGCCTGCATATTCATATTTAAAGCGCCTTGTATATCTGCTTCGTAATTATCGCCAATCATAATACTTTGTGCTGCAGTAGTATTAGCTGATTGCAGCGCATACTCAAATATTTTAGGATTTGGCTTTTTAACTCCTACACTTTCTGAAGTAATAATTTTATCAAAATACTTTAATATTTTAGAATTCTCCAATTTCAAGCGTTGTACTTCATCAAAACCATTGGTAATAATGTGCATTTCATATTTCGGCAGTAAATAATCTAATACCTCTATGGTTCCTTCGAAAAGGGTATTGAAGTTTGATAAATTATCAATATAGACCTGTGCTAAATTATTTATTTCAGCATCTGAAATGGCGTAATTTAATGCGTCAAAAGTTTCCTTCAATCGGTTGTACCGCAAGGAAATTTTACTCACCTTTTCTTCTCTGTACAACTTCCAGTACTTGTGATTTACAGGTATGTATTTATATAAAAAAGAGTCCAAATTCACATGAATATTATGTTCTTTAAAAATAAATTCAAAGGTCTTTGCTGAATTTGTTTCAAAATCCCAAAGTGTATGATCTAAATCGAAGAATATATGTTTTATCTGCATTCGGTAAATTTAAAAGAATTTTGATAACATGTTGCAACTGTATAATTTTTATCTTTGATGAAATTTAACTTTTGAATAAAAAATTGCACATTCTATTTTTAAACAGCTGGTATCCTTCACGTGTTTTACCCCTAAATGGCGACTTTATTCAAAGACATGCCGAAGCTGTTGCATCAGGTCATAAAGTAACCTCGGTACATGTAATTTCTGACCAAAAGACTATTCGAAAAATAGAAATTCACTGTACTGATATAAATAATGTCTACACGGTTATTGGATACATAAAATATACTAGTAATCCCTTTTCAAAATTAATACGATTTATAAAATCCTTTCAACTTATTTTTAAGGAGCTTGCCTATTTTGACCTAGTACATGTAAACAGGCTCTATCCGTTTGGCATGATTGCTTTATATTTAAAATGGTTCAAAAAGAAACCTTATATAATTTCTGAACATTGGACGGGCTATCAAAAAAACAAAAAATCAATTGGTTTTGTAGAACAGTATATTTCAAAAATTATCACTAAAAACGCCGCTTTCGTTTGCCCTGTTAGTACAAATTTGGCCACTGCCATGAAAGAATTGGGTTTAAAAGGCAATTATGTTCCTATCCCTAATGTGGTTGACACGTCTATTTTTGTTCCGGCAGAAAAGCCATCAACTTCTTTTACGTTTCTTCATGTATCAAACATGGTTGATGAGCACAAAAACATAAGCACTCTACTTAAAACCTTAGTAAGCTTTAAAGAAGCCACTCCTGCGTTTAAACTTCTACTTATTGGGGGTGGTTCCAATAAATTTGCATCTCTTATTGAGAGCCTAAAATTATCGTCACACGTAGAAGCGATAGAACAGGTTGAACATTCAAAAATTGCCCATTATATGCAAGAAGCCAATGTTTTTGTTTTATTTAGTAATTATGAAAATTTACCCTGTGTTATTTTAGAATCTTTTGCTTGTGGCTTACCTGTTATTTCTACAAATGTTGGCGGCATTTCAGAATATTTCCCCTCAGAATTTGGAACGTTGATTACCAAAAATGATTCGCAAGAATTATTACATGCTTTTCAAAATCACTATAATGAAAAAGCTACGTATTCTAAGAAAAAGATGCATGAATATGCTACTGAAAATTTTAGTCCGACAGTTATTTGCAGTAAATTCACACAACTCTATTTAAGAGCTTTAAGTAAATAAATTCATGATTAAAGGTGTAAAAGAACTGTTTAATGGCTTTAAAGAACGAAATGGTCTTTCTATATTATCAGCTACTGTAATTGGCAGAGTTTTGTCTTTTTTTGCTTCTTGGATTGCTTTGCAACTAATTGATCATTCAAAATTAGGTGTTGTTATTTATGCTTTTACCATTGTTTCTTTTATAATACCCATTGCTGGTTTGGGGTTGCACCAAAGTTTAATTCGATATGGCGCCTTGCTTAAAACTGAAAACGAAAAAAAAAGCCTGTTTGTTTATGTTTTAAAAAAGGGGATGTTCTGGTCATTTATATTGGTATTCATAACAATTCTGTTAAGTTATATTTTCAATGATTTTTTGCCTGAATCACAGTTTTATATTATCATTTTATCATTTGTCATACCGACAACATTTTTACTGGAAATAATAAAGATTCAATTTAGGCTTTACCATAAAAACAACCTCTTTGCCTCAGCTGATATCACCTATAATGTATTACTAGTTATAGCAGTTTCTGTTTTGAGTTATCGCTATAAAGAAATTGGCTACGCCATTGCTTTGGTTGCAACACCACTACTCGTCTCCTTATTTTTTCTAAAAACCTTACGCATCAATTTTAGCAAAAAAATTGAATTAACCATACTTGATTTTACCTTTTGGAAATATGGTTTTTTTGCAAGCTTATCAAACGTTGCAACACAACTATTATCTGCCATCGATATTTTATTAATTGGCTATTTAATAACTGAAACTTCAATGGTTACAATTTATAAATACGTAGCCTTAGTACCTTTGAGTTTACTCTTTTTACCCCGCGTATTTTTAACTACAGATTTTGTGGCGATTACCGAACGTATCTATGACAAAAATTACATTAAAAATTATATTAAAAATTACCTGCTTATTTTTATCCCAATAAGTGTATTCATTGGCCTGTTATCACTGGCTTTTGCCAAAAACATCCTCTTGTTTTTTGGTTCCGATTTCAGTTCGTATTCAAGTTCATTTACGGTACTAATTATCGGTATTTTAGGAATATTGATTTTGCGAGGACTTTTTGGAAACTTACTTTCGGCCATTGGTAAAGCCTATATAAACTATTGGATTGCCTTTAGTGCAATTTTATTAAATGTTGTATCTAACTACTACTTAATTCCGAAATATGGAATCTTTGGAGCCGCCTTAACCTCAGCAATGTTAATGTGGCTTACCGGTATTGTTTCTTGCCTATTATTTTTTTGGATGTATCAAAATCTTAAAAAAGCCGCTTGATATTATAATGGTAATATGTTTCTTTAACAGCGCCAAAACTTTTAAAAAATGAAGCAATTTCAGGAATCATCGAACCTTCAAAATCGAAGATAAGCCCAGAATTGGCGCTACGTTCAATCATGTGATTTATTAGGAAGGACATCGCTTGTTGCTCTCTTCCCGTTTGATTAATAGCTGAGAACAAATAAGTGATTCTTTTGTTGTCTTTTAAGAAAAAGGCCCCTGCTATCAATTCATTATTTTTTGACACTACACTTAAACATTCCACAAAATTGCGTGGCACAGCATAACTCATTAACTCACTTAAAATGACATAATTACCATTTTTAGCATTTAATTCGGCGCCTTTATTGTCTTTAAAAAGTTGTATTATTTCATTGTGATTAAAACCTCCTACCACCTTTAACCCATAATTTTGCCCTTGTTTTACACTGCTCTTTCTTCCTTTTCTATACGCTTTAAATAGGGTTTCAAACGGCTTGTTTAGTTGTAAAATATAATTTGCTCTTGTCCTAATTTTTTTTGTAGCCAACTTGTTTTCTGAATTTAAAAAAGTATCAACCATTTTAAATTTATTGGGGATTGCGTTCAGAAAATGTTCAACACTATTTTTATCAATCGCAACTGAGGAAAATACACCTAACTGCTGAATCCAAGACGGTTGAAAAATATACGATATAAAATACTTGCTACGTTGAGGCAAAGGCATTACGGCTTCGTATTTATTTAAGACCAATGCCCCCCAGCTTTCGTTGGTTACAATATCTAAATACCAACTATAGGCATAAATCCGTGTATTTAGTGAATTTAAAATACACTGATTGTACTTATCGATGTCAAGCTGTTTTCTAGTTAGGTATTTAATCATTTACTTAAAAGTGGTCATTAACTTTAGCACATCTACATACAGTTTTTCCCAACGCACCCAACGTCCTCGATTGCTTATCGTTTCATTGTGAAAAAGGGTAATGAACGTACCTCCTACTTGATGCACTTCTTTGGCTAAATTCACAATAACCTCATAGGCTTTCTTATTGGTCAACCCTAAATAGTCTTTTAGAGTTCCATCCATTACAGCAAACGGAAATACTTTTAATGGTGTTTGAATTTCATAATCTAAATCATAAAAATAAAAAGGAGTACAGGTACTCGCTCTAAAACCATAATGCTGTGCATAGCCCATTGAATACTCTTCCGTTACTTCTAAACCAATTAAATTTTGATAGGTATCTGGCATTGCTATGCGTAAATAATGCTGACGTGAGCGCTTAATAGGTATATTGGTAATTTCTTCTAAGCGCTTTTTTTCTTTTTTTAATTTAACATCATTCTTCATAGTAAAATAAGAAGGATGTAGCCCCACTTTACAATAGTCAGCAACCGATTTTATAAGAGATCTGTATTTTGTGTTTCTAGAAGAAGTATTCTTATCAAAAGTAGTGTACTCACTCACAGAAAAGAAAAAAATAGTTTTAATTCCGTATTGTTTTTGCAATTCTATAAAGCGATCAAAAGTATCAAATGGATCCTTTTTTAAACCAAAAATAACAAGCGTTCGCAACCATAAATTCGCAATTTTAAATCCGGCTAAATCTTTAGCATATCCTCCCAGGGTTCTTACCACCCCTTTATGTTTAAAACAATAAGCAACGTCTACGTCAACCGTAGAGATATATTCAAAATTTCGTTTTTCAAATTTAAAATCCTCATATTTTTCTTGCAAAAGGTCTTTAAATTTATACGCCCAAATATCAATAAGTGGTTTCTCTAAAAAACGGTGTTTAAAAGCCAAACTCTCTTTTGCAGAAAAGCGTTCAAAGTTATCTTTTACATGTGGTAAATACTCTTCGTATCTACTCAATAAATAAAAGGAGGCAGCAAAAATATCAAAAGGGATACTGGCCTCTTGTCTATTGTTAAAAAAGCAAGGAACATTATCCCATTTACCCATTTTTATTTCAACATTATTGATGCCTTGCTCAAAGAGTAAATCTGAACTTTTAATAAAAAACTCATTGCCCAATGCTTGTTTAGAATAGGTCAATTTCAATCCGTTATGAGCTACAAATTTTTCAATTTTAGTTGTAAATTGTACTTGAATTTGTAAAATTCTAGTGAAAAAATGTTTGAAAGTATAGGTTAACCTGGGTGTAACTTTATGTGTATAAACTAGTAGCATTAAGGTGTCAAATTACAAATTCGAAAAAAGCAAATCCTATTTAAGTACTATAAACGGAAATAATTTTTTATTGGTTCAGGTTTAAATTAAAGCAGTTGACTATCCGCAAAGCTAAAGTAATCTTTTTCGGTTATAATTAGATGATCCAAAACTTTAATATCTAGCGTTTCTCCTGCTTGTTTTATTTTAAGGGTTAAATTTTTATCGGATACACTTGGTTTTAAACTGCCTGATGGGTGGTTGTGACATAAAATAATACCTGTTGCCAATAATTCTACCGCTTTATTAAAAATCAATCTAGAATCCACTAGCGTTCCTGTAATACCGCCTTTACTCAACTGTTGCTTGTAAATAATTTTGTTTGAATTATTTAAATAAATAACCCAAAACTCTTCATGCATCAATTCGCCGATTATAGGTTGCATGATTTCAAACACTGCTTTACTACTTGTGATTTTAACTTGCTTAAGTGCTTCTTCAAGTCTACAACGTCTTGCCAGTTCCAACGCCGTTAGAATGGTAATTCCTTTAGCCTCTCCAATTCCCTTGAATTGCATTAATTCTTCTAAAGTTAACTTACTAAATGCGTTTAAGTTATTCTTGACAGAGGCCAACATCCTTTTAGAAAGATCAACAGCACTTTCTTTTTTACTTCCCGACGCAATTAAAATTGCAATCAATTCGGCATCAGATAATGCTTCCTTTCCTTTTGTAATTAATTTCTCTCGTGGTCTATCATCTAGGTTCCATTGCTTAATAGAAAAAGGTTTTGAGTTCGCTTCCATAAACTACGTATAATGCTAATTAATAAAATACCACTAACCGATTTCAAGATTGCTTTAAAACTGATATTTCATCAAATAAAATTCATTTAAAGATATAAAAGAAAAAAGTAATACTTTTGTAATCACTTACTTCATTAAAATTAAACATAAATGAAAATAGTAATTGCAGGTGCCGGTGAAGTTGGTTTTCATTTGGCTAAATTACTTTCTTACGAATCGCATGACATTACCCTTATAGATCTTGATACAGAGCGTCTAACTTATGCTGATAATAAGCTAGATATTCGTGTGTTGAGAGGCAATGCCACTTCAATAGCTATTCTAAAAGAAGCCAATATTAAAATTACTGATTTAATTATTGCAGTTACTTCTAATGAAACGATAAACATTACCATTAGTGTTTTAGCAAAAAGATTAGGGGCAAAAAGAACCATTGCTAGAATTAACAATTCTGAATTTATCGACAATAAAGCAGAAATTAATTTTGCTGAATTTGGAATCGACGAATTGATTTCAACGGAAGAATTGGCTACCAAAGAAATAAAAATGATGCTCAATCAAGCAGCATTTAATCATATGCATGAATTTGACAATGGTGAATTGAGCCTGTTAGGTATTATTTTGTCAAAATCAGCTCCTTTTGTTGGAATGTCTGTAAAAGAAGCTGCTGCTACTTTTCCAGAAGTGCACTTTATGCCTATTGCCATACAAAGCGAACACTCTGATAAAATTATGATTCCCCGTGGTGATACCGTTTTTAAAAGTGGTGATTTGGCCTATTTTATAACAATTAAAAAAGGGGTCAATGAGTTGTATAAACTAACGGGTAAAATTAAAAAGCGTGTAAAAAACGTCATGATTTTAGGAGGAAGTTCTATCGGTAGAAGGACTGCAAAAGAATTATGTGATAAAAGGATAAATATTAAAATTTTAGAGAATAATAGAGAGACTGCTTTGGAGCTTGCTGATGAATTACCAAATGCCCTAGTAGTTTATGGTGATGGGAGAGATGTTGAGCTATTAAAAGAAGAAAATATTGAAGAAATGGATGTTTTTATAGCAGCAACGGAAAGCTCTGAAACAAACGTCATGGCTTGTTTAATTGCAAAATCTAAAAATGTTAAGAAAACCATTGCACTTGCTGAAAACATCGATTACTCCAAATTATCACACTCCATAGGAATTGATACTATTATTAATAAAAAATTACTTGCCGCCAATAGTATTTTTAAACACATTCGAAAAGGAGATGTACTGGAAATTGCTACTTTAAATAATTTAAATATCGACTTACTAGAATTTAAAGTTAGAGAGGGTTCTAAAATAACCCAAAAAGTAATTAGAGAATTGAATTTGCCTGAACAAGCAACTATTGGAGGTGTCATCCGAAATGGACACGGCACCATAGCACTTGGTAATTTTCAAATTCAAGCTGGTGATAAAGTAGTAGTAAGCTGCAAATCTGAAGCTTTAAATGAGATTGAAAAGTTTTTCCATTAATGGGCTCATTGGTAAAAAAATTAAATATAAAAATCATTTTCCAAATGATGGGCTTTTTGCTCATTTTTAATGGTTCTTTTATGCTCATTTCCGCCGCGATTAGCTTGTTTTACAAAGACGGTGCAACCAAAGGAATTTTATTTGCCGGTATTGTCACAATTCTTGTTGGACTGCTCATGCGATTTACTTCAAAGGGATTTAAAAAGGAAGTTAAAAAGCGTGAAGGCTATATTGTTGTTACTTTAGGTTGGGTATTAATGTCGCTTTCAGGCTCTTTACCGTATCTATTTACAGAGACCATCCCCGTATTTACAAATGCTTTTTTTGAAACCATCTCTGGTTATACCACTACTGGAGCTTCCATTTTAAATGATATTGAAAGTATGCCCCAAGGTATTTTATTTTGGAGGAGTACAACACACTGGATTGGTGGTATGGGAATTATCGTATTAACCATTGCCGTTTTACCATTATTGGGTATTGGAGGCATGCAACTTTTCGCTGCGGAAGCACCAGGGCCTTCGGCTGACAAGCTGCATCCTAGAATTACAGATACCGCCAAAAGGTTGTGGTATATCTATTTCGGATTGACCGTTACAGAAGCGCTTCTATTAAAATTTGCTGGCATGGGTATGTTTGATGCTGTGAACCACGCTATGAGTACCTTATCTACTGGTGGTTTTTCTACAAAAAACGACAGTGTTGCCCACTGGAATGACCAACCGATGATTCAGTATATTATCGCCCTTTTTATGTTTTTGGCAGGAACAAACTTTGTATTAAGCTATTTTGCTTTTAAAGGAAAGTTCAAAAAAGTATTGAATGACGAAGAATTTATGACCTATTTTCTGAACATAATAGGAGTTACCATTATTGTTTCTTTGGCTGTTTATTTTAATGCAAATGTTTCGAATGTACCTACAGAAACACAATTAATCGCACATCCTATGGTCTATGGTGAGTTGGAGAGTGCTTTTAGGCATGGTTTGTTTCAGGTGTTAGCCATCATTACAACTACGGGCTTTGTAAGTGCCGATTTTACCATTTGGACACCCTTTTTAACTGTTTTCTTTTTTCTACTTATGTTTTTTGGGGCTTCCGCCGGATCCACTTCTGGAGGTATTAAATTTGTACGGCATATCATTATGATAAAAAATGGGTATTTAGAATTTAAACGTTCGTTACACCCAAATGCAATCATACCCGTTCGATTTAATAAAAAATCCATTTCTAAAGACATTGTTTTCAATATTATCGCATTTGTAATACTCTATCTTATCCTGTTTGCTGTAGGAGCACTTGGCTTTGGGTTTCTTGGTTTAGATTATATTACTTCTGTAGGAACATCGGCATCTTCATTGGGTAATGTGGGTCCTGCTTTCGGGCAACTTAGTCCGGTTTACAACTATGATAGCTTACCTATGTTAGGAAAATGGTGGTCCGCTTTTTTAATGCTTTTAGGGAGATTAGAATTGTTTACGGTACTTATTTTATTCACGCCTTACTTCTGGAAAAGCTATTAGTTTGAAAATAAAAGATCAATTACATAATGAATTGATTTTAGCAAACGTTCCAATGCGTATTATCTCTTTAGTGCCGAGTCAAACAGAATTATTGGTAGATCTAGGTTTAGAAAATTACCTAGTTGGTATTACTAAATTTTGTATTCATCCAGCGCATTTAAAACAACATAAAACCATCGTTGGTGGTACTAAAAATGTTGATTTCAAAAAAATAGCAACGCTCAATCCCGATATTATCATTTGCAATAAGGAGGAAAACACCAAAGAACTCGTTGAAAAATTAAGAACAATTGCGCCTGTTTACATTTCAGATATTTACACCATCAATGACACACTAGATATGATTGTTTCTTTTGGTGTCATTTTTAAGGTCGAACGTGTAGCTCAAAAATTAATGGAACAGATCAAATTAAAGCACTCCGATTTTCAAGATTTTATAAAACACTATCCCAGTAGAAAAGTTGCGTATTTTATCTGGTCAAAACCATGGATGGTAGCAGGTGCGTCCAACTTTATAAATTCCCTTTTAAAACTCAACAAATTTGAAAATTGCTACGTAAACAACGACAGATATCCTGAAATAACATTAACATCTCTTAAAGACGCAGCACCAGATTTGGTGTTGCTATCTTCAGAACCATTTCCTTTTAAAGAAACGCATGCTCTTCAAATAAAAGAACATACCAATGCGAAAATTATCTTTGTTGACGGCGAGTTGTTTAGTTGGTATGGTTCAAGACTACTCGCCTCTTTTGACTATTTTAAAAAACTACACTCTTCGCTAAACAACTGAGAGTAGCTCGCGTTTTGAAATCTTTTTAGAAATACCTAGAAACATACGGTTAAATAAATATTTATTAAATTAGCCCTTGTAAAATGACAAGTGTCTTCTATTTTTAGACACGATATCTTGCTATGATATTATTTTCAAAATTTCTAATACCAAAAAATTATACGGGATTAGCGATCTACCCTTTTATCTTTCTAAAGAGTAGAGCGTTATCAACGAATGAAACGTTGATTAATCATGAACGCATCCATTTAAAACAGCAATTGGAGTTGTGTTGGATCTTCTTTTTCGTCTGGTATATTACTGAGTTTACCATCCGTTTAATCTGTTATTTAAACTGGAAAAAGGCCTATCGAAATATTAGTTTTGAACGCGAAGCCTATAAAAATGAATCAGACTTGGATTATCTAAAATATCGAAAATTCTGGAATTTCCTTAAATACATTAAGTAAACTTTAATCGATAATAAATTGTAAATTGCAGCATTAATATTCTGACAATTTACATGGAGAAAATACACCCTTACAAACCTAAAAACAACATACGAATTGTAACTGCCGCATCGCTATTTGATGGTCATGACGCTGCTATCAATATCATGCGTAGAATCATTCAATCTACTGGTGTTGAAGTCATTCATTTGGGCCACGACAGAAGTGTTGAAGAAGTGGTTAATACAGCCATACAAGAAGATGCAAATGCCATAGCAATGACCTCATATCAAGGCGGGCATAATGAGTATTTTAAGTATATGTACGATTTGTTACAAGAAAAAGGAGCTCCACAAATAAAAATCTTCGGTGGTGGTGGTGGTGTTATTTTACCTGAAGAAATCAAGGATTTGATGGATTATGGTATTACGCGTATTTACGCACCAGATGACGGTCGTACAATGGGCTTACAAGGCATGATTAACGACATGGTTGAACTATGTGATTTCCCTACCGGTGAAACCATTGATTTTAAGGTTGATGTATTAAAAAATAAAAACTCTAAACACATCGCGCAGGCCATTTCTGCAGCCGAAAACTTTGCTGATAAGCACAGTGATTTCATTAAAGAAATTAGAAAAAAGTCGAGCGAATCAAAAATTCCTGTATTGGGAATCACCGGTACTGGTGGCTCCGGAAAATCATCTTCGGTAGACGAATTGGTAAGACGTTATTTAATTGATTTTCCAGAAAAAACAATCGCCATAGTATCTGTAGATCCCTCTAAAAGAAAAACCGGTGGTGCCTTATTGGGCGATCGAATTAGAATGAATGCCATAAAAAATGACCGTGTTTATATGCGTTCGTTGGCAACGAGACAATCCAACTTAGCCCTTTCAAAACATGTTAGTGATGCTATTGATGTATTGAAAGTGGCCAATTTTGACTTGGTTATTTTAGAAACTTCAGGTATTGGACAGTCTGATACTGAAATTTTAGACCATTCTGATGTTTCTTTATACGTAATGACTCCTGAATACGGTGCAGCAACGCAGCTTGAAAAAATTGACATGATCGATTTTGCCGATGTTATTGCGCTCAATAAATTCGACAAACGCGGCGCTTTAGATGCGTTACGCGATGTAAAAAAACAATACATGCGCAATCATCAGTTATGGGATACTCCCATGGATGATATGCCGGTATATGGTACCATTGCTTCACAGTTCAATGATCCAGGAACCAACAACTTATACAGTGTACTCATTCAAAAAATCAACGAAAAAACCAGTGCCAACTTTAAAAGCTCTTTCAGTATTGACAAAGGCATTAGTGAAAAGCTATTTATCATTCCGCCGAATAGAACACGGTATTTATCTGAGATTACCGAAAACAATCGCGCCTATAACAAATGGTGTGTTGCGCAACAGCAAATTGCCCAAAAACTATACGCTATTTATAAAACCATTGAAACGGTTTCTGATGTCGAACTAAATGACATTAATCAGTTTAATTCTGTTGTTGACACCATCCTTAAAGAGGTTCAGAATGAAAAGGCAACGACCATCAACTTACTAAAAGCTGAGTTTGATAGCATAAAAATGGATTTAAATCCACACAATTGGGAATTAATTGTTAATTGGGAGACAAAAAAACAAACGTATAAAGACCCTATTTATTCATTCAAGGTACGTAACAAAGAGATTAAAATCGAAACCCATACGGAGTCGTTATCTCATTTACAAATCCCAAAAATTTCCTTGCCTAAATATGAAGCTTGGGGTGACGTATTATTATGGAGTTTACAAGAAAATGTTCCTGGTGAATTTCCATATACCGCTGGTATTTATCCTTTCAAAAGAACAGGTGAAGATCCAGCGAGAATGTTTGCAGGCGAAGGTGGACCAGAACGTACCAACCGACGCTTTCACTATGTGAGTTTTGGTTTGGATGCCAAACGTTTATCAACCGCTTTTGACTCGGTTACCCTTTACGGGAATGACCCACATATACGCCCAGACATCTATGGAAAAATTGGGAATGCTGGCGTTTCTATTTGTTGTTTAGACGATGCCAAAAAACTGTATTCTGGTTTTGATCTAACCAACCCAATGACTTCCGTTTCTATGACTATCAACGGCCCCGCCCCAATGTTATTAGGGTTTTTTATGAATACTGCCATTGATCAAGAATGTGAAAAATACATCCGCAAAAACGGTCTCGAAAAAGAAGTTGAGCAAAAAATTTCTGCTATCTACAAGAATAAAGGCGTTGCAAGGCCTCAATATCAAGGCGATTTACCTGAAGGAAATAACGGATTGGGTTTACTGCTTTTAGGAGTTACTGGTGATGAAGTACTGCCTAACGCTATTTATCAAGAAATTAAAACAACGACCATTGCTAAAGTAAGAGGTACGGTACAAGCCGATATTTTAAAGGAAGATCAGGCACAAAATACCTGTATTTTTTCTACTGAATTTGCACTTCGATTAATGGGCGATGTACAAGAGTATTTTATTGACAATGGCATTCGTAATTTCTATTCGGTTTCCATTTCTGGTTATCATATTGCAGAAGCTGGTGCGAATCCTATTTCACAATTGGCATTTACCTTGGCAAATGGGTTCACTTTCGTGGAATATTATTTATCACGCGGAATGGACATCAATAAATTTGGACCCAATTTATCATTTTTCTTCTCAAACGGAATTGACCCAGAATATGCGGTCATTGGTAGAGTTGCTCGAAAAATATGGTCAAAAGCCATGAAGCAAAAGTACGGTGCCAATGCACGTGCACAAATGTTAAAATATCATATTCAAACTTCCGGGCGTTCATTACACGCACAAGAAATTGATTTTAATGATATTCGAACCACCTTACAAGCCTTATATGCCATCTATGACAATTGCAATTCGTTACATACGAATGCCTATGATGAGGCGATTACCACACCTACAGAAGAATCTGTACGTAGAGCAATGGCCATTCAATTAATTATCAATAAAGAATTGGGATTGGCAAAAAATGAAAACCCAATTCAAGGTGCGTTTATCATTGAAGAGTTAACCGATTTAGTTGAAGAAGCTATCTATGCTGAATTTGATAGAATTACGGAGCGCGGTGGTGTATTAGGTGCTATGGAGACGATGTACCAACGATCTAAAATCCAAGAGGAAAGCCTGTATTATGAAACGTTGAAACACAACGGAGATTTCCCAATTATTGGTGTGAATACGTTTTTGAGCAGCAAAGGTTCTCCTACAATAATCCCTAGAGAAGTGATACGTGCTACAGAAAAAGAAAAACAATATCAAATAGAAGTTGTTGAAAACTTGAATAAAGGCAATGCCAAAAATGTAGAAGAACAGCTAAAATTATTACAAGAAAAATCAATTCAAAACGAGAATGTTTTTGAGCAATTAATGGAAGCTACTAAAGTGTGTTCTTTAGGACAAATTACCAATGCATTGTTTGAAGTAGGCGGACAATATAGAAGAAACATGTAACGAGGTCGCATTTGTTTTATCAAAAACCCGTTCAAATTTGACTAACTATTTTAGTGAAAAGAATTTCCAGAAAAATACCACTCAAAAATGTTGCTGCTTTTAAATCGCAATTGTTACTGTGGGCGCAACAGTTTGATGAAATAACTTGGTTAGACAGCAATAATTACGAACAGAAATACACGAGTTATGATGCTGTTTTAGCGGTTGATGCCCAGACCTCATTAAAAACAACCGTTGGCAATGCCTTCACTGAATTAGAACACTACAGAAACAGCTGTGATGATTATCTGTTTGGTTATTTAAGTTATGACTTAAAGAATGAGCTCGAAAATTTAACTTCTACCAATACCGATGGTTTGAAATTTGATGATTTGTATTTCTTTCAACCTAAAAGACTTTTTTTTATCAAAAATGATAGCGTAGAAGTACGTTATTTAGAACCGTATCAAAATGAAATTGACCGTGATTTAGATGAAATTTTCAATCAAGAGGAACCAGGTTTACAGGTCAAACCTAATGTGAAAATAAAAAAGCGCATTACAAAAAAAGAATACCTCGCAAAATTAGATACCATCTTAGCACACATTCACAGAGGCGATATCTATGAAATGAACTTCTGTCAGGAGTTTTATGCTGAAAATGCAACAATCAATCCATTTGAAGTCTATCAAAGGCTCAATAAAATTTCAAAACCTCCGTTTGCCACTTTTTTAAAAATCAATCACCATTATTTGTTGTCTGCTTCGCCAGAGCGTTTTGTAAAAAAGCAAGGAACGACTATCATCTCTCAACCTATTAAAGGAACTGCTAAGCGATTGGCCAATAAAAAGTTAGACCAACAGCTAGCACTACGATTAGAGCGCGATGAAAAAGAGCGATCAGAAAATATTATGATTGTTGATTTGGTTCGTAACGACCTTTCTAAAACAGCCCTAAAAGGCACTGTAAATGTAGAAGAACTATGCCAACTGTATTCATTTAAACAAGTACACCAGTTAATTTCTACCGTACGTTCTGAAGTAGCCAAAGAAACATCCGTTATTGAGATTCTTAAAAGTTTATTCCCTATGGGAAGCATGACGGGTGCTCCAAAAATTGCAGCGATGCAAATTATCGAAGCACAAGAAGTTAGCAAACGCGGGTTGTATTCGGGTGCTGTGGGTTATATAAGCCCAGAAGGTGATTTTGATTTTAGCGTTGTGATCAGAAGTATTTTATACAATAAAAACAATCGTTACCTATCCTACTCTGTTGGAGGTGCCATTACTTCAAAATCGAATCCTGAACAAGAATATCAAGAGTGCTTGTTGAAGGCAATTGCCATGAAAAGAGCACTAAAAACTCAAAACTCATAATTGTTAGGTAATTTCTGCTATAAAAACTAAATTTGCCGAAAATTAAGCAAAGCGTTTGAAGATGGATATAAATATGTTAAAATGTAAAATTCACAATGCAACGGTTACCGAGGCCAATCTGAATTATGTGGGTAGTATCACTATTGACAGTGATTTACTTGATAAAAGCGGTCTATTAGAGTATGAAAAAGTACAGGTTGTAAATAACAACAATGGTGCTCGTATTGAAACCTATACGTTTAGAGGAGAACCTGGAAGTGGAATTATTTGTTTAAACGGTGCTGCTGCGCGTCATTTTGAAATTGGTGATAAAGTAATTATTATGGCCTATGCACAAATGCCTACTGAAGAAGCTAAAAAACACAAACCAACCGTAGTTTTGGTAGCTCCTGACAATAAAATTACCAAAGTGGGTAATTACGAAGAAAACGGTATTATACAGTAAGGCACAACAAATCAGTCACACGAAAATCTTTTTCTTAGCAGTTCTTAACATTATTGCAATGCAACTAATCCCTTTTAATAGTTTTGAATAAATGTTAATGGATGGAACCTACCGAGTTTGACTTCAACTTTTGCAATACTGAATTTTACGGTCAGTACTTCAAACCTGATATCGTAAAAGCAGTAGTCATTCTAGTGCATGGTATGGGTGAACATTCTGGTAGATATACCGATTTTGTGATTCCACAACTCTTAGCACAAAATATAGGAGTGATTACTTATGATCAATTTGGTCATGGTAAAACAGCCGGTAAAAAAGGCCACAATCCTAATTTTGATGCGGTATTAACTACTGTTACGCTAATCACGAACAAAGCAACCGAAATTTTTGGTGACCTTCCACTCTTTTTATACGGGCACAGTATGGGAGGCAATGTGGTCATTAATTACGCACTTAGCAAAACACATTCTTTTACGGGCGTTATTGCTACCAGTCCGTTATTGCGTCTGGCTTTTAAACCACCAACTTGGAAGCTTTCAGTAGGTAAAATCATTCAAAAAATAGCACCCTCTATCACCATGCCAAGTGAATTAGATGTGAATGCTATATCGAGAGATCCGATGGAAGTACAAAAATATCGTGATGATCCGTTGGTGCACGACAAAATAAGTCCGAATTATTCCTTGACATTTTTCGAGAAGGGCCAATGGGCCCTAGAGCATGCGCAACAGCTCAAAACACCGATGCTTCTAGTTCACGGCACTGGTGATAAAATTACCGACCATACCGCTTCTATTGAATTTGCAAAAAATAGCAACGGCATGGCCACTATTCAACTTTTTGAAAATGGCTATCACGAACTACACAATGATCTTGAAAAAGAACAATTCATGAAAGTACTCACAAACTGGATACAAACACGTATCGGTTAGCATAAAGCAAACTATTAGAAAATGGAATAAAATTTGTGGTTAAGAATCTAAACCAGATGCTAATCCTAAAATTTTAACATACTATTAAAAATGTTTAATTAAAGATTGCGTTATTAGTTCCAATTCAACCAATTATAGTAAAACAATAGTATCTAAATAAATTTATATATTTTTGCGTGCAAACAACCTTAGTTTTTAATCTGTTAAAAAATAAAATGAATACGATGAAACCCCTTTTAGTCTGTTTATTATTTTCGGTAAGTCTATTTTCACAGGTAGAAGACACCCGTGTTGTAGCCAATAAAGATATTCCCAATCCAAAAAAAGTTGAATTAGCAGCTGATGATTTCAAAAAAGATTCACTGCAGTTGATCAATCATAAAGAAGCAACTTTAATTGATAGTTTGTGGTTAAACTCAATGTACAATTCACCATTATTTGACAGTGATTTATTTGTCATTGATGAAGATCAAATAGTAGATGAACCAACCATCGATTTACCTACCGACTTATTAAAAGAGCGGTTGAACCATTTAAATAGCAAGACACCTTTCAATGTAGAATACAATCCGTCTTTAGAACGGATTATAAAATCGTATTTAAAAAACAGGAGAAACTCATTAGCAGAATTAATGAACAGAGCTCAGTATTATTTTCCAATGTTCGAAGAGCATCTAGACAAATACGATCTTCCTTTAGAAATTAAATACTTGGCCATTGTAGAATCGGCATTAAAACCACGTGCGCGTTCGCGTGTTGGAGCCTCTGGCTTATGGCAATTTATGTATTATACTGGTAAGCAATTCAAATTAGATGTTAGCTCTTACGTTGATGAACGTCACGATCCATTACGTGCTACGGAGGCTGCCTGTCAATATTTAACCAATTTATACGGTATTTTTGGCGACTGGGATTTAGCTTTAGCAGCGTACAATTCTGGGCCTGGTAATGTTTCTAAAGCGATCCGAAGATCTGGAGGTAGTAGAAATTATTGGAATATTAGACATTTCTTACCGCGTGAAACTGCTGGATACTTACCTGCTTTTTATGCTACCTATTATATTTTAGAATATGCTAAAGAGCATGAAATTCCTACAAAAAGTACGTATATCAATAAGTTTGAAACCGACACTGTTGTTGTGAAAAGACAGTTGACTTTTGAGCAAATTAATAAGGTATTAAAAACGGACAATGAATTATTAGAATTCTTAAATCCACAATATAGATTGAACATTATTCCATTTGTAAAAGATAAAAATTACGCTTTACGACTTCCAAAAAACCTCATAGGGACTTTTGTTTCTAATGAAGAACAAATCTATGCCTTTGCCAAAGAGGATGATGCAAAACGCGAAAAGCAATTACCGAAATATTTTGAATCAAATGAAAAAATACGATATCGTGTTAGAAGCGGCGATTATTTAGGGAAAATTGCTGAACGTTATGGTGTGGGTGTTTCTCAAATTAAACGATGGAATGGTTTGCGTAGTAGTAGTCTTAAAATTGGACAATACCTAACTATTTACCCAAGAAACCTGGCTTCTACACAAAATAATACCGAGAAAGCTACTCCCAAAAAAACGGTTGCTAAAACAACGCCAACAGGCAAGTATACTACCTATGTAGTACAAAAAGGAGACTCATTGTGGTTGATCTCTAAAAAATTTCCTAAAGTTTCTGTCAATGAAATTAAAGAATGGAACAATATTTGGAGTGTAAAAAGTTTAAAACCTGGAACTAAACTAAAAATCTTTAAAAGTTAACAGTTGTAACCTTTTGATCTCTAAACCTAAAACAATGAAAAAATTACTCCTTTTTGCACTTTGTGTTGCAACGTTTGCCGCCTGCGATACCAATGGAAAAATAGCCTTAAAAGAATCGACTGGAAGAATTAATAGTCTGGTTATCGTTATTGACAATAGTCAATGGCAAGGTAATGCTGGTGACAAACTACGTGATATCATTGCCAATCCTGTATTGGGTTTGCCAAGAGAAGAAACACAGTTTTCTGTGACACAAGCACCTGTAAACGCGTTTAAAGGTATTTTTAAAGCTAGTAGAAATGTACTGTTGGTTGGATACGATACAAAAAGCAGTTATACAGTTAAAACTGATTTATATGCGTCGCCACAAGTTGTAATGACAATCTTAGGAAAAGATGAAGCTTCGTTAATAGCCATGCTAGAGAAACACAAAGAAGATATTATTACAGTCTTTAAGGAAGCAGATCTAACGTTATATCAGCAAAAACTTGCAAAAGGATCGTGGAAAGTAGATAGTTTAAAAACACTTAAAAAATTAAATGTACAATTAAGTATTCCTGGAAAATATAGATTGGTTGACGATACAGGAGATTTTTTATGGTTCAGAAATCATATTGACAAAGGCAGCACCAATATAATTGCTTATGAGTTACCACTACAAAATGATTCTACCGTAGTTAATTCAATAGTAGCTACGCGAGATACCATTGGAAAAAGGCACATTCCTGGTAGTACAGAAGGCATGTATATGATTACCGAGGCGGCCTATTCTCCTCATATTATAAAAACGGAGCTTGCAGGTAAACCGGCATACGAAACTCGCGGAAAGTGGGAAGTGAAAAATGATTTTATGGCCGGCCCATTTTTAAACTATACCATTATAGATAAAGCCAACAATCGCCTACTTGTTTTTGAAGGTTTCACCTATGCTCCTTCTGTCAAACAACGCGATTATATGTTTGAATTAGAGGCCATTATAAAAACCTTAAAAATTTAAAAGTTTTTGGTCGTATGGGTTTTTAACGTACCCGCAGCATCGCTATAAATTAAAAATCCTTTTAGTTCTTGATGGTCATTCAAAAATTGTATTGCCTTTTCTAATGGCATTGCCATTAGAGCCGTAGCATAACCATCTACATCGGCACAATCTAGGTTTGCAATGACAGACACGCTCAAGAGTTTACTTTGTGTAGGATACCCTGTTTTAGGATTTAAAATATGTACATACTTTTCACCCGAAATAGAATCTACTTTAAACTTTCGATAACTACCAGAAGTAGCCATGGCTTCATTCTTTAATTCGATAATTTTTTTTATTGAACGCGTACCGTCAAAATGAGGATCTTCAATCCCGGCCTTCCAAGGTTCGCCATTTGGTTTTTCACCACTCGTTCTTATTTCGCCACCAATCTCTACTAAGTAATTGGGTATCTTCTGAGCTTCTAAAAACCGACCCGCCACATCCACAGCATACCCCTTGGCAATGGCATTAAAGTCAAAATATATGTCATCGTTTTCTTTGACTATTTTGTGATCTATTAATTGCACTTTATCAAAACCCACAAGATTTAATAACTCGCCTACTTTTAATGAATCGGGTGTCTCTTTAATACCGACAGGACCAAACCCCCAAGCGTTTACTAGAATTCCGATTGTAGGATCGAAAACACCGGCTGTTTCTTGATATATTTTTAATGATTTATTATATACTTCGGTAAAATAGGCATCCACTACCACACTTGAATCTCCAGAATTGATTCTTGAAATATCAGAAGTTGGTATATAGGTAGACAGTGAATTGTTTATTAAATTAAACAAACTATCTATTTCACTAGTAAAATCTTGATTGCTGTAATAACTGATATGAAAAGCAGTTCCAAAAGCGCGACCTTCTAGTTTTGTGACTTCATTTTCTTCCTTTTTTTCACACGAAATACCAGTCAAAAAGAGTATTAATAAAACAGCTCCAAATTTCTTCATAATGTCTTTAGATTCATATCGTAAAATTACTAAAGATAAAACATTTAAATAGTGTTAAAATACTATTAAATATATATACCACTCAATATAATTTTAATATCTTAGTGGTCTAATTAAAAACTCTAATTATGAAGAAAATTTTTATTCTTGCAATTACTTCAACGTTACTACTTTCATCGTGTGTATCGCAAAAGAAATTTACAGATTTACAATCAGAATTTGATGCAACCAAAGAACAATTGACAGCAGCAAATTCTAAAGTTTTAGAATGTCAAGTAGAAAAAGATAAATATGCAAATAAGCTAGCCGCAGTAGAAAGCCAAAATAAATTTTTAACGGAAAACAACGCTAGTAATATCCGTCAAATCGAAAATTTAACAACCTTATCACAATCTGCTAGCAGCAATATTAAAGATGTGATTTCACAATTAAGTGAAAAAGACAAATATATAAATGGTATTCGTGGTGCTATGTCACGTAAAGATTCGATTAACTTAACCTTAGCGGTACATTTAAAAAGTGCTTTATCTGCTGGGATTCAAGATGAAGACATTATTGTTAATGTGGAGAAAACAGTGGTTTACGTTGAGATTAACGACAAATTATTATTCAAAAGCGGTAGCTCAGTAATTTCTGATAGAGCAAAAGAAATATTAGACAAGGTAGCAACTGTTATTTCTTCAAGACCAGAAATGGAAGTAATGGTAGAAGGATACACTGATAGCCAACCAATTAATACAGCACGAACTAAAGATAACTGGGACCTAAGTACACAACGTGCTACGGCAGTTGTGAGAGTCTTACAAGACGATTTCAAAATAGACCCTAAGCGCTTAATTGCTGCTGGTAGAAGTGAATATTTACCACTAGCAACCAATAATACGGCTGAAGGAAGATCAAGAAATAGAAGAACACGAATTGTGATTTTACCTAAATTAGATCAATTCTTTGATGTTTTAGAGCAAAAGCCTGATGGCAGTGCTGTTGAAAAATAAGTCTATTATTTAGAATAAAAAAAACCGCCACTTGGCGGTTTTTTTTATTCTAAAATGGCCTTCATTGTTGCTTTGTAAATTTCGAAGGTTGTTAAATTGTGATGCGTTCCGTTTTTGATAGTCACAAATGTCGTCCATTCTTTATTGGATACTTCGAATAGTTTTTTACCAGAATCAATTGCTATTAATCTGTCTTTATCTCCGTGAAAGATGACCGTTGGTGAAGTCACTTTTGGCAATAACGCGTAGGTTTTAAAAGGATATTTCAATAAGAGTTGATACGGAAACAATGGGAACTTACTCTTAATAACTCCTATCAAGCTATTAAATGGAGCTTCTAAAATTAAGTGTCGCGGTTTGTTTTTCGAAGCTACATAGCTTGCAAAAGTACAGCCTAAAGAACGTCCGTAGACCACAATCTCACTTTCGGCATATCCTAATTGGGTATTTAGATATTTATAAGCTTCTTCAGCATCATTATATAGTGCCTGCTCACTTCTTTTACCCGTGCTCTTACCATATCCTCTATAATCAATTACAAAAACATCATAATTGTACTGCGTGTATGGAGAAACCATCGTACCCCAACGCTGTAAATTTCCTTTGTTTCCATGAAAATACAGTAAGACTCCTTTTGGATTGTCAACCTTAAAATGCAAGGCGCTGATAACGGCCTTATCGGAAGTTGTAAATTGTACTTCTTCGAATTTTTTCGCAAATGTATAGGTAAAGTTAGTATCTAATTTTTTTGATTGGAAGATGATCCTTTCCTGTACCAAATAAAAAATTACCATCAATACGATATATATACCAAGAAATAAGGCAATTATTTTTTTAATCATTGGCCTCTCGTTGAGTTCTTTTCTTTCTCACAAAATCTATACTTGTACGTTCTCTATCAACGTCTTCTTGGGGCTTGGCATACAAAATTTCTTTTAAGGCTCTGTGATACCCCTCAAAGTTGTGCAAATTTTTATGGCCCCCTCCAATAATAGGATACAATCGCGTTAATGAAGGGTTGATCTTTGAAAGTCGCACACTCGATTTCATTGGGATTACGCGATCATTTGTACCATGTATGATATACGTAGCACATTTTACATATTTCATCCATTTGTGTGTAGGTAATGAAAATCGCAACACCAAGCCTAAAGGAATGAATGGTAAATATCGTTTTATGTTGTTTGACATGCTAAAATAAGGACATGCTAAAATCAACAATCTGGGTTTGTTGACAGATGCTATTTTTGTAGCTAGACCAGTTCCTAGTGAACGTCCATAGACAATAATGTATTTCTCATCTACTTTAGCCTTTATTTTATCATATATAGCCTGTACGTCATCTTTCATACTTTGCTGTGTTCGTATCCCCGTACTTTTCCCAAAGCCTCTGTAATCAATCATAATCACATCCCAGCCATGGATGGTAAAATCTACGGCAAATTTCCCCCAGCCTTTAATGCTCTTGGAGTTTCCTTTTAGATAAAATACTACACCTTTTGGATTTTTTACTTTAAAATGGAGTCCGTTAATGAGTACGCCTGGTTTTAACTCCATATTATACTCATCGACTTGTTGATTTTCATATTGAAATACAAAGTCTTTTGGTAATTTCTCAGGGTGAAATAAAAAGCGTTCTTGAAAAAAATATAAAAAAATACTAATTACGGCAATACCCGCAAAGACAATTAATATGATTAGTGGCCAGTTCATAAAGTACAACCAATATACAAAAGTTCTGTACTAATCAAGCACTTTTACAAAATCATCAAAAGCAACATAATAAGGTTGATCCTTAAAAACAGGCATTTCTACACTTTGCGCATTTGCCAAGCCTACACCAGCAAACCAAACACGAGCTTCTTGTTTTTTGGCGTGCTCTTTAAATGTTTCCATCCAAACAGTGTCAAAGGCTTGATTGTCTTGTATATTCGGGGTGGCTTTTACCAATACAAAAATGGTAGTTTCTCCTTTTTTAAACAACACAAATTGTGGGTGCTTTTTTAGCTGACTGTTAACAGCAACAAATTCATACCCCATTTCTTGTAGTTTTTTACCTACAATGTTCATGGCTAAGTTGTGCAATTCTTGTTCTGTAAGTGGCGTCATTTTCTATTGATTATTTAAAAGCTGCCTCAAAAATAAGTAATCTTAGCTAAAAAATGTTTGTTCACTTTCTGCAATGCATTTTTAATATTGGTACATCACTTTTTATACTGTCTTAAAAAAGAATTATATTTATTGGAGTAAAACCAATTTAGACGAAGCCTAGCGTAATCGTTGCAAGAAATTTATGATTCAAGAAGTTGACAACTATCTTAACAACCTTAAAAAATGGCAGAGTGAATTAACAAAACTGCGTACACTCATTCTCAGTTGCGGTTTGACGGAAGAGTTTAAATGGATGCATCCTTGTTATACCCATACCAATAAGAACATTGTTCTAATTCATGGGTTCAAAGACTATTGTGCGCTTCTATTTTATAAAGGAGCACTATTAAAAGATCCTGAAAACATATTGATTCAGCAGACAAAAAATGTACAGGCTGCTCGACAAATTCGATTTACATCTGTTTCAGAAATTGAAGCTTTTGAATCGACCATAAAAAACTATATTTCCGAAGCCATTGAAATAGAAAAGAAGGGACTTAAAATAGTAAAGAAAAAAACTTCTGATTATAAAGTTCCCAATGAATTAACTCAAAAATTCGAAGAAGATCCCGCTTTCGAAAAAGCATTTAAAAAGCTCACTCCGGGAAGACAAAGAGGCTATCTTTTACACTTTGATAAACCGAAACAAGCGAAGTCGAGATTCTCGAGAATTGAAAAAAATACAGCGCGAATTCTAGATGGAAAAGGGTTGAATGATTGTGTTTGTGGACGTTCAAAACGAATGCCGAATTGTGACGGCTCTCACAACGAATTAAAAGCACCACAATAAAAAAATAGAAACAAAAAAACCAACACGTTTGTGTTGGTTTTTTTTATTATTTGCTTAGAAGATTATCCTCCAAAGTCATCAAATCTGATATTTTCATCTGCTATACCAAAATCTTCACCCATTTTTTGAACTGCTTTGTTCATCAAAGGTGGTCCACAGAAATACAATTCGATATCTTCTGGTGTTTCGTGATGATTTAAGTAATTATCTATTACACAATTGTGAATAAACCCTACAAACCCGTCACCCGGAGCATCAATATTTTCTTTTACTTTCCAGTTATCTTCTTCTAAAGGTTCTGATAAGGCCAAATAAAATTTAAAGTTAGGAAACTCTCTTTCTAATTCATAAAAATGTTCTAAATAGAATAATTCACGTTTAGAACGTCCTCCATACCAATAAGTTACTTTACGACCTGTTCTCAATGTTTTGAATAGGTGATATAAGTGTGAACGCATCGGGGCCATACCTGCTCCACCACCAACATATAACATTTCTGACTCAGACTCATTGATAAAAAATTCGCCATAAGGTCCAGAAATAATCACTTTATCTCCTGGCTTTTGATTGAAAATATACGAAGAGGCGATTCCTGGATTTACATCCATCCATCCATTTTTATTACGATCCCATGGTGGTGTTGCAATACGTACATTTAACATAATTTCGCGTCCTTCAGCAGGGTAAGAAGCCATAGAGTAAGCACGTTCAACGACTTCCGTATTTTTCATTACCAACGGCCACAAGCCAAACTTATCCCATTCTGCTTGGAATTTATCAGGTGTTTCGTGTTCTTCTGGATGCGCTGTAATATCAATATCTTTGTAATTAATGGTACACTCAGGAATTTCAATTTGAATATAACCACCCGCTTTATATCCCATATCTTCTGGAATCTCCACTACAAATTCTTTAATAAATGAGGCGACATTGTAATTTCTAACAACAGTTGCTTCCCACTTTTTAATACCAAAAACTTCTTCAGGAATGGTAATCTCCATATCCTGTTTTACCTTTACTTGACACGACAAACGTGCTCCGTGCTTTAATTCTTTACGTGTAAAATGTGGTGTTTCTGTAGGTAAGGCTTCGCCTCCTCCAGATAATACGTGACATTCACATTGAATACAGGTACCTCCACCTCCACAAGCAGACGGCAAAAATATTTTTTGCGCACTCAAGGTTGACAATAGGCTGTCTCCAGACCCTACTTCAATTTCTCGTTCACCATTGATTAAAATCTTTACAGGACCTGATGGTGAAAGTTTTTGTTTTACAAATAATAACAAGCCCACTAATACAAGTGTGATTATTAAAAAAGCGATTACCGTGGTTATTATTGTTCCTGTTATACTTACTGCTAATACCATGTTATTGAGTTAAAGCGGTTGTGTTTTTTTCTAATTCTTTTTCTTTAGCTTTTTCAATTTGATCTTTTTCCAATTGTACAGCTTGTTCAACTTTTTCTTTTTGATTGCCTTCATCACCTCCTGTTAACATACCTCCAAAACTTAAAAAACCAATCCCCATTAAGCCAGTTATTATAAACGTGATTCCTAAACCTCTTAAGGGTGCAGGCACAGAAGAATATCTAATTTTTTCGCGAATCGCTGCAATGGCTAGTATTGCTAAAAACCATCCTATTCCCGAACTTATTCCATAATTAAAGGCCATACCTAAGTTAGGAATTTCACGAGCTTGCATGAATAAAGAACCTCCTAAAATAGCACAGTTAACTGCAATTAACGGCAAGAAGATACCCAATGAGTTATAAAGTGCTGGTGAAAATTTCTCTACTACAATTTCTACTAATTGTACCATGGTTGCAATGGTTGCAATAAACATGATAAATGATAAGAAACTTAAGTCGTATTCAGCATATTCTGGACCCAATGTTTTAGCCAAAGCACCTGGTTGTAAAATGTATTGATCTAACAGCCAGTTTAGAGGCACTGTTACTGCTAACACAAAAATTACAGCAGCTCCTAGACCAACAGCCGTGGCAACTTTTTTTGATACGGCTAAGTATGAGCACATTCCTAAGAATGTAGCAAACACCATATTATCTATAAAGACTGATTTAAAAAATAACTCTAAATGTTCCATTTTCTAATGTTCTTCAATTAATGATTCGTTTTTACTGCGTTGTACCCAAATAATGAGACCAACTACTATCAATGCCATAGGCGGAAATAACATAAAACCATTATTCTCATATCCCAATGCATAAAGTCCGGTTTTCTCAACAGGATCTCCTAAAACAGGAAAACCCAATAAAGTACCTGAACCTAATAACTCTCTAAAAAATCCAACTATAATCAATATAATTCCATAACCTGCAGCATTTCCTATTCCGTCAAGAAAAGATTTCCAAGGGCCATTACCTAAAGCAAATGCTTCAAAACGTCCCATAATAATACAGTTGGTAATTATCAACCCAATAAATACGGATAGTTCTTTACTCAAACTATAAGCAAACGCTTTTAGTACTAAATCAACAATAATTACCAAGGTTGCCACAACAATAAGTTGTACAATAATTCTAATTTTTGATGGAATAATATTACGCATCAAGGAAATAACAACGTTACCTACACCCAACACAAACAACACTGCAATAGACATCACAATTGATGCTTTCAATTGCGCCGTAATTGCAAGTGCAGAACAGATTCCTAACACTTGAATGGTAATAGGGTTATTATCTGTTAACGGATCAGTAATTAGTTTTCTATTTTTTTTAGAAAATAAAGGCTCACTAGGTGCCTTTTTTATCTTTTCTTGTTCTACTACTTCTGCCATCTAGTTTTGTTTTAACGTGTTTAAATAAGGTAAATACAGTGCCAAATCTTTTTTGATCATAACCGTTACTCCATCACCTGTAATGGTTGCTCCAGCAATAGCATCTACTTCATTATCTGTTTTATCAATGTTTTTTGGATCAGCATTTCCTTTAGCTACGGTTATTCCTTTAAATTGATTGTCGTGGTATAGTTTTTCACCCGCAAAATCTTCATAAAAGTAAGGTTCTTTAATATTAGCTCCTAAACCAGGAGTCTCTCCTTTATGGTCAAAAAACACACCTTCTACCGTATCAAAATCATCTTGCAAAGCTATAAAGCCCCAAATCGCATCCCATAAACCAATACCTCTAACTGGTATGATATAAAACTTCTTTCCATCTTTTTCACCGATAAATAATGGTAGTTTTCTCTTATAATTAGCATCGGCTTTGGCCTTATCACTTTCTTTTTTAATATCTATTAAATACGCTTGATCGTTTTCAGTTGCAGCATCGCCTTCTATGACAAATTGTTTGGTGATGTATTTATCAAATTCTGCAATTACCTTATCTGTTGAAACAAAACTCCTAGAATCATCAGCATTTTCGCTAAGGGTACTTTCATTGACACCCATAGCAAATAATATATTTTGCTGCTTTTCTAATTTTTTATTTAAGGTAATTGTAGGATTAAAATAGGTTGCTGTAAATGCTAATAATGAGCCTACAACCAGTACCATACCTATGGCAAATAAAATGGTGTATAAATTACTATCTGTATTTTTAGCCATAACTTAAGCTGTTTTTGCTTTTAAACGTTTCATTCTTCTTTTTACATTACCTTGAACCACATAATGGTCAATTGTTGGAGCAAACACATTCATCAATAAAATGGCTAACATGACTCCTTCTGGGTACGCAGGATTAAACACACGAATGGCAATTGAGATAAAACCAATTAAAAATCCGTAAATCCATTTCCCTCTATTCGTTTGTGATCCAGTTACCGGATCAGTGGCCATAAATACAACACCAAATGCAAAACCACCTAATATTAAGTGATGCCAAAAGGTAGTACTCATTAGACCATAAAACTTACTTCCGCTGGTAATTATGCCAGCATCAACTACACTGTTAAATATCAAGCCCATTGCTAACGCACCCAGCACAGCACTCGCCATTATTCTCCAGCTACCTATTTTAGTAAATATTAAAAATAATGCACCCAATAAGATTAATAAGGTAGATGTTTCACCTACAGAACCAGGTATAAATCCAAAAAAGGCATTCATAATATCAGTTCCTTGACTAAGTACATCTTGGTTTTTAGCCAAACCACCTAATAGTGTTTCACCAGAAATAGCGTCTAATTGTTGACCAGCTGCTATCAATTGATCTCTTTCTACAGCACCGTGCACCCATACTTTATCTCCACTCATCCATGTAGGATAGGCAAAGAATAAAAATGCGCGAATGGTCAATGCAGGATTGAGGATATTCATACCGGTACCACCAAATACTTCTTTACCGATGACTACTCCAAAAATAACAGCCACTGATAACATCCACAACGGTGTATCAATAGGTACTATTAACGGAACTAACATACCTGTTACGAGATAGCCTTCTTCTACTTCGTGACCCTTGATAACGGCAAAAACAAATTCTACTGCTAATCCAACACCATAAGAAACCAATACCAATGGCAAAATTTTCCAAAAACCAACTGTAAAGTTACTTAATGTCCAAAATTCACTACTGAAAAAACCTCCTGATACTGCGTGAATTTCTTCTAAAGCTAAATGATGTTGATACCCCGCATTGAACATACCAAAAAGTAAACATGGCACTAATGACATAATTACGATATTCATGGTACGCTTTAAATCATCTGCGGCTTTAATATGTGTACCGTTATGCGTTATTTCGTTTGGCAAATACAGAAAGGTGTGGATTGCGTTAAACGCAGGTGCCATTTTAGTCCCTTTGTACTTTTCTTTTAAATTATGTAAGTTTTGTTTTAAACCCATTTTGTTTTTTTTATCCCTTCAACTGTGATCAGGGTGACCTTGAATCTAACTCTTATTTATTAACCTATTTCTTCTAACATTAAATCTAAACCTTCTCTAATTATCTGTTGATGTGGTTGTTTAGATACACAAATAAATTCTGTTAAAGCAAAATCTTCTGGTGCCACTTCATACATTCCCAACGCTTCCATTTCATCTAAATCTTGATACAAACACGCTTTTAAGATTTGCATCGGATAAATATCTAGTGGAAAGACTTCTTCATAGGCTCCTGTTAATACAAAAGCTCTATGCTCACCGTTGGTATTGGTATTTAGATCGTATTTTTTATTAGGTGTTAACCACGAAAAAGTAAGTGCTCTAGAATTTGAAATTTTATTGAAAATTGGCTTATTCCATCCAAATAGTTCATAGTCATCTCCTTCTGGAATTGCTGTAACTTGATTGTCATAATACCCTAAATATCCATCGCTAGAAACTTGTGTACCTGACAATACATTACCACTGATAATTCGAGTGTTTTCAGCATCGAGATTATTCGCCGTAATATCAGCTATTGTTGCGCCTATCGTTACTTCTACATATGCTGGTTTCGCAAATTTAGATCCTGTTAAAGCAACCGTTCTTTTTGCATTAAATTTACCAGTTAATAATAATTCACCAATGATCGCTAAATCTTGTGGCGTTACTACCCAAACAACTTCTCCTTTATTTATCGGATCAATTTTAGCAATTTGCGTGCTCACATTTCCACTAGGGTGTGGCCCTGACACTTTATGTAGGCTAATTCCACTAAGATTGGCCAATGCAGAATTGGTGTTTTTACCAACACTAACATGTACTTTACCTTCTGTTAACTTACCTAAAGCCGATACAGCGACTTGTAATTCTGCTTCCTTTCCTTTTAAGGTATAATCTAAATCGGCTGCCAAAGGTGCACTTGCATATGCTGAGATAAAAATGGCTTTGGGTTGTTTGTTTGGATCTGCAACCACGTCATAAGGACGTTGTTTAACAAACGGCCAACAACCAGCTGCCAACAAATGTGCTTTTACTTCTTCACCAGATAATGAAGCTATGTCTTTTTTACCATTATCATGAAACCGTTGTTCCTTATCAGCTAAAATTTTAATTTCTAAAACTTTGCGCTTTGCTCCACGTACTATTTCAACGATTTCACCACTTACGGGCGAAGGGAACAGCAACTGTTCATTCGTTTTAGAATGAAAAAGCGCCTCACCGGCTTTTACTTCTTCACCTGCTTTTACTAATAGTTTAGGTACAATTTTATGAAAATCGTCGGGTTTGATAGCGTAGATACTACTTAAAGGAATTGTAGTAGTTGTCTTCTCAGCCTCACCCACAAGCTTAACATTTAAGCCCTTTTTGATACGAATGTCTTGTGACATATTATATATTTGGATTTATTGTCTCTTTAAAACGGTGCAAATTTAAAAATTTTGTATGTGTTTTTGATGCATTTACGGGCATTTATAACCTTTAATTTGTTATTTATATCAATTCTAAATAAACTTCAAAATTAGAATAATTTTCTTTTAGTACTTTTACCAACCAACTTCGGTATAACCTTTGATTTGTTCTACTAAAAAACAGCCAATGGCATTCTTTAAAAAAGCATTTTATTTTGTACTCGCACTTCCATTTGTAATACAAACACTTGTTGCGCAACAAAAAGTCACTATCAATCCACCAGCCCACATTCAATCGATTGTGCTAAAGCCGTTGAAAGTGAATACCTATGCGCCTATCATTCGGCTAGGAGATTCCTTTATTTTGGAGTTTGACGACTTAGAAAGTGATCAAAAAAGATACAGCTATAAAATTGAACATTACGATTTCAATTGGGAAAATTCCAATTTAAATGCCACTGAATTTTTAAATGGCTTTAACAGCGACCTCATCAGGGATTACGAAAACTCATTTAACACCTTACAAGACTATACACATTATAAAGTACAATTACCCAATGACAATATACAGTTAAAAATCAGTGGCAACTACCTTATCTCTGTTTTAGATGAAAGTGATGTAGTGATTTTTACTAGACCATTTATAGTCTATCAACCTTCAGTAACTGTAGGCGTAACTACACATAGAAGTAGAGATATTGCTTCTCTCAACACCAAGCAAAACATTCAGTTTACAATTAATCATCCAAACGTGCTAATCAACAACCCTAGTTTGGAAATTAAAACGGCCATTTACCAAAATAACGATTGGAACACAGTTATAAAAAACACCAAACCCCAATTTATTCAGGGCTCACAATTGTTGTACAAATACAATGCAAAACTATTTTTTGAGGCTGGCAATGAATATTTATATTTTGACACCAAAGAAATACGAAATGCCACCAACAATATTGCACGTACTGAGCTGAAGGATATTTTTAATACCTATTTATATACTGATGAAGAGCGCTTACATCGGGGCTATAGCTACAACCCAGATGTGAATGGAAATTTTGTGTTGAGAACCATTGACACCGATGACATTAATACTGAAGGTGATTATTCATGGGTGCATTTTAGCCTAGAATCATTTGAAGATATTGGCACCAAGCCCATTTATATTTATGGTGATTTTAATGGTTGGCAGCTTACCGAAGCTAACCAGATGCGCTACGACTCAAGCACCAAGTTATATCATGGTAAGTTATTATTGAAACAAGGCTTTTACAACTATACGTATGTTATACAAAATGAGGACGGAACTATAAATAAGAGTGCTATAGAGGGGTCTTTTTACCAAACAGAAAATCAATATACGGTTCTTGTTTATTACAGGCCGTATGGCACTCGTTTTGATCAGGTAATCGGCGTTGGAAATGCAAATTCAGAAAATTTACGCAACTAATTCAGAAAATTTACGTCTAGCTTTTAGATAAGATTGTTCTTTGCAAAACAATTCTTATATTTGTCAATCTATTTTTTATAGTATATAACTATGGTTCAGCAAGTAACAAATGGAATTAAGATTTCTGTAAAAACAAAGTTTGAGGGTTCAAACTATTATAAATACAGAATGTATTTTTCGTTTAGCTATAGTATTACTATTGAAAATCAAAGCAATGACTCTGTTCAGTTAATCAGTCGTTACTGGGAGATTTTTGATTCTCTAAAAAATATTGAAATTGTTGAAGGAGAAGGTGTTATTGGCGAAAAACCCATTTTAAAGCCTAAAAAAAGCTATACCTACAGCTCTTATTCTAATATAACATCTCCCGTTGGTTCTATGCGCGGTTTTTTTAATATGATAAACTTTACAACTACAAAAAAGTTTAGAGTAAAAATCCCTTCATTTCAATTAAATGTACCTGCGGTACTGAATTAAACAACTTTTCTTTCTGCTGTTTTTCTAAAAAAAACTATTTTTAACCAATGCTACAGTTGTTTAAAAAGAAAACTAAGGAAGTACTCCCTGCCAGAGAACGTGGTAATTCATGTTTGAATTGCAATACGCTTCTAAATGGTGAAGAAAATTTTTGCCCAGAATGTGGCCAACGCAACAATATCAAACAACTCAGTTTTAGATTATTTTTAGACGAATTTTTTGGCGATTTATTCACCTATGATTCACGCGTATGGAGAACCGTTATTCCTTTAATTCTAAAACCTGGAAAAGTAGCTTATGAATTTATTTCCGGTAAACGCAAAGTTTACGTCAATCCGTTTCGCACCTATTTAACCGTTTCATTAATATTCTTTATCACTTTAGGTTTTAAAAACTCCATCGATCGGTTAAATAGCGATGGAACTATTAATAAGAAAAGTTCAATCATCAATTTTGGAACTAATAATGGTAAAGAACTTACAAGCAAGGAACGCGACTCTATTTTAGATCTTGCACTAGGCAACACCAAAAAAGAGATTCCGATTTCCGTTGACTCTACCTTAAAGGCGAACAACATAGACTTAGATAGTTTAAAAAACAAACAAGCCATCAATGATTCTATAAAAAATGAGGGCTTTGATGGCAATGGTTTTTTTAATAAAATGAAGACCTATTTCACCTATTATAAAAACAACAAAGAAGTCTCAACAGTGCAGGCCCTAGATAGCCTAGGTCATGAAAATACTTTTTGGAATCGTTTTTACTATACTAAAGCAAAGAACAGTTATGACATGATGAAGGACGAAGGTGGTTTTAATGATAAACTCTTTTCCAGTCTTTCCATAGCGATCTTTCTATTTTTACCCATTTTTGCCTTGTTTTTAAAACTCATTTATGTGCGGCGAAAATACAGCTATATGGAACATATGGTATTTGTATTTTATACACAGACCGTATTCTTTTTATTGATGTTGCTATTTTTAGGGATTAGTTATTTTTCCGAAAATAATTCTGAATTAATGATCACTATTTTCATGATCTTATTTGCTGTTTATCTGTTGTTAGCTATGAAAAGCTTTTACAAACAAGGATGGATAAAAACAATCATTAAATTCTTCTTAACTAATTTTTCTTTTTTGATTATGGCTGCCTTTGGATTTAGTATATTAACGTTAGTTGTCTTTTTAATTTACTAATTAGGTGCTATAAGCTGCCCTAAACTATTTCTATTTTTATTCTTAGCAGTTACTTTTAGCCTCAAATTATTTTCTTCAGACAGCTGTATCGAAACTGATTGTAGTTGTTTTAACAGCTTATTTTCTGCTGGAAGCTGAAAGAATTCAAGTTGATTTTTTAAGTATTTCTCAACATCAAAAAAAGCAGTTAGTTTAGATTTAATCCCTTCTTTCGACTGTAAACCTTCATTTTTATTTGATGAAATGTAGAGGCTATTGCCAATAGACTGCGCATATAACCTATACAAAGGCATACTCACAAATAAGGTATCTTCTTCAACCATCTGAACTGCGCGCTCTTCTAATAAATAGTCAAAGAGTGCGTTTCTATTTTCAGATTTCATCAGCAATGAAAAATTTGGCTGTACTACTTTCTGGGTGCTCACTTTTTCAACTTTGTTAAAATCATCATCATAGTCATAGCTAACAATCGTATCCAGTTTTGTGTTAATTGATGTCAATTCAAAATTCACAGCTCCGCTCCATTTATTGAAGATTGAATCAACCGACAAATGCGTAATTTCATTAAACTTGGTGTTGTTTACAAACTGTTTAATCCTGCTAAAACCCGTGCCCTTTTTATTCAACACAAAAGACATGCTCGCAACGGAAGTAGCTACCGATTCTGCCTGCACTTCAGATTTAAATAGATCAGAGGCTAGCACGCCGTGTATTTCAAAAAACCTCTTTTTAAAATCGGCCTCTAGAAAATTACTTGACCCGCTTGCATAGTACATAACGCTCTTGGTATTTGAAAGTGCGGCTAATAGCGGTGCTGTTTTAGGTAAAAAATTAGTCTCATTGAAAATTGAAGTTGCAGCTCTCAGCACATCGGCCTGTTTATTGTACTTAAAAATGAGTATTAGACGTTTTCCTTTTAGTGCTACAAATAGATTTTTCTTACTAAAAACAGTTAGATCAGCATGCGCTGTTTTTGTAAAGTTTTCACCCTCTAAATACGAAGAAAAAGAAGTGCTGTCTTTTACATTGACAACGTTACTATACCAAGCACCTTTGAAGTTGGAATGATTTTTATAAAACAATACATTTTTCGGAAGGTCTATCTCCTTTAGAAACGACCTTTTACGCTTCTTTTTAGCTGTTTTTAATCGAATGTAGGCAAACGGATGTGTTACAAAATCAGTCAACAATTGTTGCTCGAACTTCCGTAGATTAACATGAATAAGTTCGGTTGCCGTACTCGGAACTTTCTCACTAAAATTTAAGCCTAATTTATACCTCAACACATAGCCTGCAACAAATAGCAAAACGATGATTAGAACTATAGAAACAAGCCTCTTTTTCATTCTTATTTGGCAAAAGTTTCAATAAAATGAAATAAGAACGCTAGCGCATTGTCGTAATTTTGTGGTGTATTCACAATCATTTCAGAAACAATCTGGTTCTTTTTAATTTTGGCGGTTTTAAAATAGGCTTCAGAAAAATTTTCATTCACAAAGTCAAAATACCCTTTCTCATTACTACTCAATTCGTCTTGAGGCACTTTACGCAACAACTCTTTCCCATTAACATACATTACAGAAACACTCCCTTTTATCAACTTCTCATGTTTCCCTGAGTCTGCTTTCAAACCTCCTCTAACAATACTTGCGATTTTATCTTCAGAAGTTGTTAAAAATAAAATATCATCTTTTATCGCCATAAAAAGATCAAAAGGAACTTCTTTTTTAGGAGCCAATATTTTATAATAACCCGACTTGCTTTCAATCACCTTATGCTTTACCCCTAAAAGTACAGATCTAGAAAGTAACTTTCCTTTTTCAGAACCTATCATTAAGGTGAAATCTGGAAGCACTTCATTTTTGGTTTCTAAGGTTTCCGTTCTATTAAAATTCTCATCATATTCATAAGAGGTATATTCAATTTCCTTTTCTCCGATATCATTCAATACAAACAGCACATCTCCAGTAACCAATTCGCCAATAGCTTCCTCATCTAAAAAAAGCGAAAGATAATCACCACTCAACTTAATTTCTTCTTTGAAATCGGGTAGCATCCCACCGTACATGCTGGTCATTAAATTAGGATATTCTTCAAAAATAGCCTGTGTATTCATGGAAAGACTGAGATACGCTAAGGCCTCATTTTTATTAAAATAGTTAAAAAAGGCATTGTCCATTTTTGAGTTATACATTTTTTTTAATGCTTTACTCAATTCAGCACTAACTTCCATATCTGTTGTTAGTTTTATTTGATCGGCATCAAAAAACAAATGAGCTGATACACTTTCAAAGCCAGTCATTCCAGCCTGTGGATTCAGCCCCGTATTAACCATTGGCGAACCATAAATAGTAGACATTGCTGTAGTCATCAATTCACCATAATTATTGACCCATACCGACATTGCCGCCTTTTTGTTTTTGTGTTTTACATACTCTTTATTGGTAAGAATAGAGGTATTGTTCATGTTACCAAACAAGTCATTGGTATGCTTTTTAATCCATTTCTTAATCACTCTAGATTTTATACTGTAAATCTCTTCATCTTCAAATTCTGAATATACCTGAAAGCGTTCTTCGTGCTCGGTAAAGTAGGCAGTCGAACTTTCACTAGTAGAAAACAACAACATCGAATCATTCCACATGGTTACAGTACTATACTCTACCAAAGTAGAAACCCCATCAACGCTCCCTATTCTTTTCTTATCGTACTCAGATAATAAATTTTCAAAGCTATTTTTATCTGATAGTTTAATTAAAAAGTTATGGTATTGAATACTGTCTGACGACTGATAAAAATAATAGGCTTTAGAGTCAATATTAAAACCTAAATCTTTCAAGCTCTTAATAACAGTCGTACTGTCTTTGCTATCAATATCTTTAAGTATTTTTTTTACAAATGAATAATTTTCTAAGGCTGTCAAACTTACCAATTCTAATAAACGATCTCCGTTTATAGAAGCTACGGCTTGTACGTTACTTGGAATGTGATTTTCTAGGTTCTGAGAAAAACTGAATTGAAATAAACAAAGGGTAACGATTAGGATAACTTTTTTCATACTATTTAATGCTGCAATGTGATTTGATTCTTAATTGATTTTTGATTGGTAATAATATCTTTAACATTCACTTTTAACATCACCGCTTTTTTACTACTTGCAATTTTAGCCGCTTGATTGTTTGATGAAATGATGGGTTTTTTAAAACGATAAATGGTAGTGTATGTTGCAGATTCAATCACCTTTCTATCTTCTAGTTGTGTTTTTTTGAACTCAGTCGCCAAGTCGTAATGATAATTGCGTGTAAACACATCTTTAGATTGATCATAACTAAAGTGTTTGTTTTGTTGAATTAAAGCCGCTTCATTTTTAGAACTGAAATTAGAAATAACGGTATTTAAAGCTTCAACATCTTTAAAATCACACGAAATAGTAAATATATAGTCGTCAAAATTTACAGTATGCTGTACGTTGCTAATTCCATTGGTATTTTTAATAGTTGTTGCAATCTTATTAAAATGATCTCTAATTTCTATTTTAGAAGGTACCTTATACTTGTTTACACTATCTAACAGCATGAACGAATTTAACTTTGTTCTGCTTTGACTTAAGTTCAAAGTAAGCATAACATTTCCTGAGCCATCTTCATTAAAGCTCACTTCTTCAATAATTTCAAAACAACTTGTTAAGAGGATGAATACTCCTAGTAGAATAAATTTAATACCCTTTCTATGCATAGCGATTTATAGACCGTAAATTTAATTAAAATAGTCTTAACTACACAGTGACTTCACCAATAAGTTCAGATTTTTGATGGGTAGAAACATCTTCGTATTTCATGTTTAGCTGCCCTTTCTCTTTCTTTACGGAAGTAATACTCACGGTACCACCTTGTCCTCTATTCATGAGTACATCAATACACTGATCGCCAATGCCTGCGGTATGATGAAAATCTAAAATGGCGTCTTGCGTTGGCTCATTTTTTTCTTGCCACTCGGCAAACCAGTCTTTCCGCAATTGCTTAACACCAGCATCATATAAAGTTGACGAAGACCAAATTGCTGGTTGTTGAGGCATTTTTTTAGTATGTTTCTCAACACCATCCCAAACAAATTCTAGCAGCTCTAAGCCATCGTTCCAATCAACAATAGTGAGTGTAAACTGCTCCACACCATTCAAATCAACACGTTCCAATCCTTTACGGATATCAGCACAACGCAATAATTCTTTTACAATCAGCCCCCTACTCTTTTCATAGTTTTCACGCGACGTATGATACACAAAGCCCCCATTCAATAGGCAAATCAAACGCTTGTTTTCACTGAGTCCTATCCAGGTACCTCCGGCCTTTCCGTCTTTGGGATACCACAGTTCAATACCGTCTTCGACATATTTTTTGGGGTGTGTTGCACTTTCCCGTGCAAACGGAATATCTCTACTTGAAGTTAATATAAAATTAGCATTCCCTAAAGGAAGATACGTTACTGTACACATGTATTGAATTATGAGTTTTTAATTATCAGTGCAAAGTTGACAGGTTTCTAATTGACGCATTAATTATTTTTGCTTTCCACGGTACTGAGCCCAGTCAAAATATCAAAAACTGAATCAAAAAATTTTCATTTAAAAGCTGTAACTTTGCACTCCAAATTTAGTCGAATTACCTAAAACAACATAACAAAATGGCAACAGGATTTTATAATGTACCAAAAGCAATAAACGAACCCGTTAAATCATACAAACCAAATAGCCCAGAACGCAATGAATTATTGGCTATGTATAAAAAAATGTATAACGAGCAGGTTGACATTCCTTTTTATATCGGTGGTAAAGAAATAAGAACCGGCAATACCGTTTCTATTCATCCTCCACATGAGCACAAGCATACGGTAGGTCAATACCACAAAGCAGAAAAGAAACATGTAGATGAAGCCATTGCCAATGCCTTAGAAGCACGTACCGAATGGTCAAAAACCTCATGGGAACACCGTGCTGCTATCTTTTTAAAGGCTGCTGAATTATTAGCAGGTCCTTACAGAGCACGTATGAATGCTGCTACTATGATAGCACAATCTAAAAATGTATTTCAAGCAGAAATAGATGCGGCATGTGAAATGATCGATTTCTTTCGATTCAATGTAGAATTTATGACCGAAATTTATGCCAATCAACCAGAATCTGCTCCTGGTATTTGGAATAGAATGGAATACCGCGCCTTAGAAGGCTTTACCTATGCCATTACCCCTTTTAACTTTACGTCTATTGCCGCCAATTTATGTGCAGCACCAATTATGATGGGTAATGTATGTGTTTGGAAACCTTCAGACAGTCAGGTATATTCGGCACAAGTTATTGTTGACCTATTTAAGGAAGCAGGTGTACCCGATGGTGTACTTAATGTAGTGTATGGCGACCCGGTTATGATTAGTGATACGGTTTTAAATCACGCTGATTTTGCAGGATTGCACTTTACTGGATCTACCCATATTTTCAAATTATTATGGAAACAAATAGGCCAAAACATCGATAAATACAAAACCTATCCGCGTATTGTTGGTGAAACTGGTGGAAAAGATTTTATTTGGGCACATGCTTCTGCAGGAGCAAAACAAGTAGCAACAGGTATTGTTCGTGGTGCTTTTGAGTATCAAGGACAAAAATGTTCTGCTGCTTCTAGAGCTTATATCCCAAAAAGTTTATGGGCAGACGTTAAAAAAACAGTTGTTGAGCAGGTAAAATCCATTAAAATGGGAAGCCCTGACGACACGTCGAATTTCGTAAATGCGGTGATTCACGAAGCGTCTTTTGATAAAATTTCAAGTTATATAGACCAAGCAAAAGCCGATTCAAATGCGGAGATTCTAGTAGGTGGAAATCACGACAAAACAAAAGGTTATTTTATTGAGCCTACGGTAATTGTTACAAGCGACCCAAAATATACTACCATGTGTACGGAGTTATTCGGCCCGGTAATTACTATTTATGTGTATGATGATGCGAAATGGAAAGAATCATTACAGGCTGTAGATCAAACATCAGAATATGCCTTAACAGGTGGTATTTTTAGTGGCGACCGTTATGTTATTGATTATGCTACCAATGCGTTAGAAAATGCGGCTGGTAACTTTTATATCAATGACAAACCAACAGGTGCGGTAGTAGGCCAACAACCTTTTGGTGGGGCTAGAGGTTCTGGTACCAATGACAAAGCAGGTTCAGTTTGGAACCTGTTACGTTGGACCTCAAATCGTACTATTAAAGAAACATTTGTTCCTCCAACAGATTATAAATATCCGTTCTTAGAACAATAAAATATCATTCTGAGTACAACGAAGAAGCTAAAAGCCTTATCAAATTTGATAAGGCTTTTTTTCTATTGTCTAAGTAAAACAAAATTGAAATTGAAATAGGAATTACAAAAAATGTCCGTAAATTTGTCCGTGTACGTAAAAACGTCCGTGAATAATTATGGCAACAATAAATTTTTATTTGGACAAACCTGACAAAAAAGGGTTTGCACCAATTCATCTTAGAATAAACTGCAACGGGAGTCAAGTTAAGGTTTCGACAGGTCAAAAAATAGAATCAAATAATTTCGACAAAACAAAGCAAAAAGCAACGGGATTGAGCATCGAGTCTCACGAAATTAATCATTATTTAGATTTTTTGAGAGAAAGAGCAGATGAACTTTTACACCATTCAAATAAAAAAACATTTAATCAAGATGAAGTTAAAACATTTTTAAACGAACACATTGAGAACTACAAAGAAAATAGCAACGTAAATATTGTAAAAGAGCAAGTTTCCCTCTACGGTAAACCTTTCACGTTTGTAGATTTATTTGCCGGAGCAGGTGGTTTTAGCGAGGGATTTCTTCAAGCCGAATCAAATAATAAATACTTCGATTTCATTGCTGCCAACGATATAAATGAAAATTGTGAATTAACTCACGTAGTTCGCTATAATCACCAATTAGGGCTAGATGCAGAGTTTTTAAAACAAGACATAACTGAACCAGATTTTCTAGACAATTTATTAGAAAAAATTGATGGTAAAAAAATTGATGTTGTCTGTGGTGGGCCACCTTGTCAAAGCTTTAGCCTAGCCGGAAAACGTAAAAAATTCGACAAAAAAGATGATCTATTTTCACATTACCTCGAAGTAATCAAGGTTTTACAACCTAAATATTTCGTTATGGAAAATGTGAAAGGGATTCTGACTAAAGAAGGCGGGAAAATAAAAGAGTTAATCCTCAAAGAAATCAACTCAATTGTTGACACTAAAGAAATACCATTATTAAATTCATTTATCAAAAAAGTTCGAAATGAATCGAATTCATTTCTTTTTGATAGTATAGTAAAAAGAGTAGAGCTCGAAAAATTACTCGAAAAAGATAAAGAATCCGGGAGAGAGGATTTCATAAGGTTTGTGGAAAACAGATTTAAAAAGTTAACACCAAAAATTGTAGACTACAAAACCAGTAAGACGGATGAAAATATTAATACCATCCGACACGGTTTTAATCTTTTAGCACGAACAAAAGAATGGGACAAATTAAAACGTGACATTATAAAAGAGAAAGATTTTTGCAATATCGATAGTGATGATTTCGCAACTGCTTTTACTGATTTCCTAACAGTGATAAGTTCTGAAAATGTTATTTCAAAAATAGAGAATTCTTTTAAAGCCTTAAAAGTTCCATCTAAATACAAAAAAGATTGTGAGGATATAATAACTTCCTTAAAAATCTACACAATTTCTTTTGATGAATCTATCGAAATATTAAAATCTCATTGTAATAAATCGCAGAAAAAGGAATTAGCAACTATTCTTGAAAGCATTAGACTTTATAAAATAGAACAACCATTTGTTGCTAACGCTTCAAATTATGGAGTTCCTCAAAACAGAGAAAGAGTGCTTTTTATTGGCTGCCGTAAAGACCAAAAGTATATTTCTGAAATACCCGCAACAGTTTCCGAAGAAGAAAAAGTAACCATTTTTGAAGCTTTGTATGATTTGGACTTTATTGGTAATAATCAGGAAGCGCATAGATATGAAGAAATTGATATTTCTGACCAATATAACGGAACAGCAAAAAAAATGGCTAAACTTCTCAAAAAAAGAAAAATTGATGGAAAGCCTATTTCTAAAGGCGGAAAATCATTTGCAGAATGGTCAAAAAAAGGCAGATTAATAGAACGTTTTAAACCTCAAACAAAACCGTTTTATGTAAGGAATACAGAAGGCTTGGAGAGTGGAGAAAAATATTTCGACATACTCAACAATCACAAAACAAGTAATCAAAACGAAACCGTTATTGAAAGACTTGGTGTGATTTTAAAAAATGGTAATTATAAAAAAGCACAACCAGAACTTGAGAAATTAAATCTTTCTACAAACAAGAGAAATTACAATGTTTTAAAACCAGACGAACAAAGTTCTACAATAATGACTATTGCAGATGATTACATTCATTATAATTCGCCAAGGTCCTTAACAGTTAGAGAAATGGCGCGTTTACAATCATTTGACGACTCTTTTGTGTTTCAAGGAAAACGTTCAACTGGTGGGAATAATAGAAAAACTGAAGTGCCACAATACACATTAGTAGGAAATGCTGTACCTCCTTTATTAGCAAGGGCAGTCGCAAGTGAAATTTTAAAGAATATAAAGTGAGAAAACTTACAGACGGAGAGCAGGACAAAATTAAACTCCTAACGAAAAACCAAGTTTCTCTTTCTTTAATTGAACCAACCGAAACTGGATTAAAAAAATCCATTATGGATGCTACCGGTTCCGTACGGAATTTTTTAAAAAGTGAAAATATCCACGATTACGAATTACAAAAACAAGGTCCTGATTATAAGGTATTAATTCCAACAGTTATTCATACAGGTTTTAAGACTGTAAAATCAAAAGCATCATTATATCGTCCATTAACTAAAAATGGAGACCCAAGAATCTGGTTTTACAGTTTAACTAAAATTGCAGACCCAAACGATATTATTGCAATCACATATTATAATGATAGTTTTCAAGTATTTAACTTGACCAAATTAGATGTTGTAGCATTAATTAATTCAGCAATAATTAATCCTTTTCATGAGTTAATTTCATCTATTAATTTTAACGAAAGCAAAATTGCAATTGAATTGCTTAATAAACTTAAACTGATATCTAATAAAGGTTTTGTCAAATCTGAGGTCAATTCAGATACTGGAATCGGAAGAACTATAGAATCCTTACTTGGAATTGAAATGAATTCTTCTAAAGCACCAGATTATAAGGGAATCGAACTTAAATCTTTTAGAGACGCTAGGAATAACAGAAAAGGATTGTTTGGTAAAACACCGAATTGGAAATTAAGCAAATTCAAATCAAGAGTTGAAATTTTGGATGCCTTCGGATATTGGGAAAAAGGTATTTTCCGTTTGTATAACACAATGCGAGGAACGGGCCGAAATGCGCAAGGTTTAATATTAAGAATTGAGGATAAAAAAGACTGGCTTGTTGAGAATTCCGATAAACCAGAAATTGGCGATTTTCTAGTTTGGGAACTAGAAACTTTGCGAAAAGCATTATTAAAAAAACATAAAGAAACTTTTTGGATTAAAGCTGAAAGTAAGATTGAAGATAATAACGAGTATTTCCATTTCATTGAGGTAGAGCACACAAGAAATCCAATGGTTGATAAATTTGAAATCCTAGTAGAAACTGGTGCAATAACAATGGATTATCCAATTAAGAGAATGCCTAGTGGCAAGGTGATAGACAAAGGATGTAATTTCAAACTCAATGCAAATTGTCTAGATTTATTATTTCCGCCAAGCGAGAATTACAATTTAATGACATAACTTAATTACCAACACCTAAAGTCATACCCTTTCACAATCCTTTAAAAAAATCTAAAAGCTAAGTTAAATTACCTAAACAAAAAAACTGTCTTAACCCCTCCATGAATTTCAACCTCCACCAAATAACCCCAACCGATTTCAACAACGTACTGGAGCTCTTTAAAGCGGCGGCTGAAAAAATTGCGAAACAGCAAATTGATCATTGGCAGTATTGGAAAAACCCACCCATTGAAAAAGTAAACTGGGTAAAAGAAGGTATTGCCAACAACGAATTTTTCTTTATTAAAAATACCCATGAAGATTTGATAGGTATGGTACGAATTTTAACCAATGATGTACTGTACTGGGGCGAGACGAATGACAAAGCCTACTATGTCCATTCATTGGTAGTCATAGAAAAATATGAAGGTCAGGGAATTGGAAGCACCGTACTTCAAAAAATAGCAAGGGAAGCTAAGGCCAAAAACTTTACCTATTTACGACTCGATTGTGACGCTAAAAACCCCAAACTCTGTGCCTATTATGAAAAGCAGGGTTTTGTAAAAGTGGGAGAAAAAATACTGCCGCTGTCTACCTACAACCTCTATCAAAAAGAGTTGTGAACCACACTAGCCAAGGCATTAAAAAAGGGCGATTCTAAAACGAACCGCCCTTTTTATTTTGCTAGTTGTTATGACCAACCGAACTAGGCCAAATCAAAACGATCTAGGTTCATTACTTTCGTCCAAGCGGCAGCAAAGTCTTTTACAAACTTGTCTTTCGCATCTTCAGAACCATATACTTCTGCCAGTGCACGCAACTCAGAGTTGGAACCAAAAATAAGATCTACGCGTGATCCTGTCCATTTTACTTCACCTGACTTACGGTCACTTCCCATAAAAATAGTTTCAGTCTCGGTAGTTGCTTTCCATGTGGTATCTAAATCGAGTAGATTCACAAAGAAATCATTGGTCAACGCCTCTTTATTAGTGGTGAACACTCCGTGATTGGAGTGATCAAAATTGGTATCCAATACACGCAATCCACCAACCAACACCGTCATTTCTGGTGCTGTAAGCGTTAATAATTGTGCTCTATCTACCAACATTTCTTCCGCCGAAGCAGTATTTTTAGCACCGTAATAATTTCGGAATCCATCAGCAAGTGGTCGCAATGCATCAAAACTTTCTACATCCGTTTGCGCATCAGAAGCATCGGTACGCCCAGCAGTAAATGGAACCGTTAATGCATGACCTGCTTTTTTAGCAGCCTGTTCAACTCCTACAGAACCTCCTAATACAATTAAATCGGCCATAGAAACTTTTCTACTCCCTGGTATTGCATTGAATTCTTTTTGGATGTTCTCAAGGGCACTCAATACCGTTGCTAATTGCTTTGGGTTGTTTACTTCCCAGTTTTTTTGTGGTTCGAGTCTAATTCGTCCTCCATTGGCACCTCCCCGCATATCAGAACCTCTAAAAGTAGAAGCTGAAGCCCATGCGGTACTTACCAATTGTGAGATAGACAAACCAGCGCCTGCAATACTTGCTTTTAAATCGGCAATGTCTTGGTCATTTATCAATTCATAAGCTGCTGTAGGAATAGGGTCTTGCCAAATCAATTCTTCTTTAGGCACTTCTGGTCCTAAATAGCGCGATTTTGGCCCCATATCACGGTGAACTAGTTTAAACCAAGCTTTTGAATAGGCGTCTGCAAATTCATCAGGATTTTCATAAAAATGTCGTGAAATTTTCTCGTATGCCGGATCCATCCGTAAAGAAAGATCGGTCGTTAGCATAAACGGATCGCGTTTTATGTTTGGGTCATGTGCGTCTGGAACGGTACCTGCACCCGCATTGTTTTTTGGTTTCCATTGATGGGCACCGGCTGGACTCTTGGTTAATTCCCATTCAAATCCAAAAAGTGTTTCAAAAAAGTTATTGTCCCATTGGGTAGGTGTATTGGTCCAAGCACCTTCTAAGCCACTGGTAATGGTGTCAACACCGCTACCCGTACCATAACTATTTTTCCAACCCAATCCTTGATCGGCTATTCCTGCAGCAGCAGGCTCTACACCAACGTAGTCATCAGGGCTTGCAGCACCGTGTGTTTTACCAAAAGTATGACCACCGGCTATCAATGCTACTGTTTCATAATCGTTCATCGCCATACGTCCAAACGTATCACGTATATAATGTGCAGCCTCTACAGGATCCGGATTTCCATTGTGTCCTTCAGGGTTTACATAAATCAATCCCATATGTGCCGCCCCGAGTGGATTTTCCAATTCATCATCGACATAACGTTCCTTATTTCCTAACCATTCTGTTTCAGCCCCCCAATAAATATCTTCTTCTGGTTGCCATATATCTTCTCTACCTCCTGCAAAGCCAACCATTTTTAGGCCCATCGATTCATGTGCACAGTTACCGGCAAGAATTAATAAATCAGCCCACGATAATTTTTTACCGTATTTCTTTTTAATAGGCCACAATAATAAACGTGCCTTGTCTAAGTTGGCATTATCTGGCCAACTATTTAATGGTGCAAAACGTTGTGAGCCAGAACCGGCACCACCACGACCATCTTGAATACGATACGTACCTGCGCTATGCCAAGCCATACGAATAAATAGCGGACCGTAATGACCATAATCAGCAGGCCACCAATCTTGGCTATCCGTCATTAAATCATACAAATCTTGTTTGACAGCTTTTAAGTCTAATGATTTAAACGCTTCCGCATAGTTAAAATCGGCATCCATAGGATTCACACCTGAAGAATTTTGACGAAGAATATTTAACTTTAATTGATTTGGCCACCAATCATTTACTGAAGACCCTCCTCCTGCACTTTGCTTTAATGCGCCCCCATGAAATGGGCATTTGCTAACATCACCTAAACTACTATCCATATTTACAAAATTTTAAAAGTTATTTATACTCCCAAATTTACCGAATTATTCAGCCATTTCCATAGATTTATCATCTATTTAATTGAATATACTATCAATTATATCTATGAGTTTAACAGAAGCTCTATTGGGGTTAAAACAAAATTTCATTAAGATTTACAAAAGATTTTTTTTGCTTAGAGCGAAATCATAACTTCGTTGTCTAAAATCAGTTATCATGAAAAGATTAGTCAGCTACCTGTTACAAGGTTTATTATACATCGCTCCTATTGGTATTACCACCTATATAATTTATGCCGTTTTTATGTTTATGGATGGCCTTTTACAGGAGTTATTAGTAAAGTTTTTTGATATAAAAATTCCGGGATTGGGCTTTTTAACCTTATTGTTATTTTTAATATTGATTGGTTTTATTGGTAGAACCTTTATTGCCGAACCTATCAAAGCTTTATTTAAAAACTTAATCGCTCGTGTGCCTTTATTGAATTTTATTTATTCTGCTTTTAACGATTTGTTTTCTGCCTTTGTGGGGAAAGAGAAGAAATTTAGCAAACCGGTATTGGTAAAAGTGAATTTAAATTCTGATTTAGAAAAACTGGGCTTTATCACCGAAGAAAATTTAGACTTACTTCATCTAAAAGAAAAAGTAGCGGTTTATTTTCCACACTCCTATAATTTCTCTGGCGAATTATTTATTGTGCCAAAAGCCAATATTACGCCTGTAGATATCAACTCAAGTGATGTAATGAAATTTGTAGTTTCTGCGGGATTGACAGGGTGGAATAAAGAAGATGTTGTGAAGAGTACGGAGCCTTAAGACACTGTTAATTTGACTTTTACAATAAAAATTGCGATCTTCGTTTTATCGTTACTAAAGTGAATTTATTCCATATTTAGAAATAAGTAACTATTAAAAATTCATAAAATGAAAATCAACAAAAATGACATTCCAGTTACACTACAAGCACCAGGTACAATAATGCGTACAATTTCTGGATTCGGTGGAATGGATGTAAACTTCCATGAACTCCCAAAAGGAACAGATTTCACCCCATTGCTTAAAGGGCTCGCTAATGACAGCTGTCATTGCCCACATTACGGGTATATTCTTGAGGGAAAATTTAAAATAATTTATGATGATGGTAAAGAAGAAGTACTAGAAAAAGGAGATATATTTTATTTGCCTTCAGGTCATACGGCAATTGTTGAAATGGATCTTAAAATGATAGACTTTAGTCCTTCAAAAGAGCATACAGAAGTTTTATCTCATGTAGGTGAAATGATGTCAAAAATGGGTTAGACCGTTTACTCACGCATCACTTTTAGATAAAAAATAGAAAGTTCGCTAATAACCTGCTAAAGTTAAAATCCAACTAAGGCCGATACTTTAACGGGATATGGACTACTTTTTTTGTTTCAAAAAACTCTTCCGTGAAATAGTCTGTTAAATCGAATAACTTCGCTTTTGGGAAATTAGTTAACTCTTCAGTAAGGTCGCCTCCTTTTAAATATAAAATACCATTGTGCAATTCATGACGTTGTTTTTTGGCCACTTTTTTACGGGTCCAACTCACAAAATCATCCATATTGGTAACGGCTCTACTCACCACAAAATCAAATTCTCCTTTTACTATTTCGGCTCTACCGTGCTCTGCACGTACATTTTTTAATCCCAAGGCATTGGCAACCTCTTTCACTACTTTTATCTTTTTACCAATGGAGTCAACCAAATAAAACTTGGTTTCCGGAAATAAAATAGCCAAGGGTATTCCAGGAAAACCACCGCCCGTGCCCACATCTAAAATGCGCGCTTTTGGATGAAAAGCCTGCACCTTAGCAATACCCAGTGAATGGAGTACATGACGCAGGTATAATTCGTCTATATCTTTACGAGATATGACATTGATTTGAGCATTCCAAGTTTTATATAATGCTTCCAGTTGCTCAAATTGATGCAATTTAGCTTCTGATAATTCGTTAAAATAAGTAGTAATTTGTTTCATATATCTATACTGCAAAATTAAACTTTATTGTTAAAAAATGTATAAATTGACCATAAAACCCTAATTTAAGCTTAAAATGATGTAATTTTGCACTCATAAACAAGATCACAACTCATATGTCAAATATATCTATCAAGTTTTCTAGAGTAGACTCTGCTAAATTTTTCAGAACGTTAAATAAGCGAATTAACACCTATTTTAAAGAAAACAACGTTAAAAAAACAGGCAACTGGAAATTGTATTTCAAAACAATTATCATGTTCGCTTTGCTATTTACACCCTTAATTTTATTGCTTACCTTAAATCTACCAGCATGGACACAAATATTGTTTATGATAATCACTGGAGTAGGAATAGCAGGTGTTGGTATGAACGTTATGCACGATGCCAATCACGAATCTTTTTCTAGTAAAAAGTGGATCAATAAATTAATGGGAAGTAGTATCCATATCCTTGCCGGAAATGATTACAATTGGAAAGTACAGCACAATGTATTGCACCATACGTATACCAACATTGAAGGACATGATGAAGATATTGATGCCGGTAGAGTGATTCGATTTTCGAAAAATTCAGATTGGCTTAAAATGCATAAATATCAACAGTACTATTCAATTTTTCTGTACGGATTGTTAACGATAAATTGGGCGATTACAACCGATTTCAAACAAACCTATTTATATTTAAAACGCAAATTATCGTACGGTAAAATGCCACATCCAGCTACGCAATGGACCAAATTAATCATTGGTAAAATTATTTACTACTCACTTTGGGTGGTATTACCTTTAGTTGTTGGTTATACGTGGTGGCAAGTGCTTATTGGCTTTTTTATCATGCATTATACCGCTGGTATTATTTTAAGTCTTGTTTTTCAATTAGCACATGTGATGCCAAGTACAGACATGCCAGTTCCTGATTCAGAAGGGAATATGAAAAACACTTGGGCCATTCACCAGTTATTTACAACCGCTAATTTTGCTCCAAAAAACAAAATAGTAGGTTGGTTTACCGGTGGCTTAAACAGACAAATTGAGCACCACTTGTTTTCACACATCAGCCATGTACATTATAAAGATTTGGCTAAAATTGTAAAGAAAACAGCGCAAGAGTTTAACTTGCCGTATAATGAATATCAAACTACACGAGCGGCCATTATTTCTCACTTTCAACAACTAAAAGAATTGGGTAAGAAACCTGCAATGGCATAATTCACCTAGCAGTTTTATTTATTGATTTTACTTTTCATCAAAATTAGTTTGAAATTTAACTTTGTTGATTTATTGTTGTTTTGTTGCCAATTTATTGCTGATTAATCTATATTTTTGAGACTTAATTTTTTAGGTCCATAGAACATGCAACAACTTTCTGATAGAATAAATAATTTACCTGTTTCACAAACATTAGCAATGGCTGCAAAAGCCAGAGAATTAAAAGATCAAGGCATAGACATTATAAGTTTAAGTTTGGGTGAGCCCGATTTTAATACGCCTGATTTTATTAAAGAAGCTGCGAAACAAGCCATTGATGACAATTACAATTCATATACTCCCGTTAACGGTTATTTAGAATTGCGCGAAGCGGTTTGTAGAAAATTTAAGCGAGATAATAATTTAACTTATACCGAAGATCAAGTTGTTGTATCAACGGGTGCAAAGCAATCGATTGCAAACGTAGCACAGGTATTATTAAATCCTGGTGATGAAGTATTATTACCAGCACCGTATTGGGTGAGTTATTCGGCAATAGCCATGTTGTCTGAAGCTACTTATGTAGAGATTCCTTCTACTATTGAAAATAACTTTAAAATTTCACCGGAACAATTAGAAGCGGCGATTACCCCTAAAACAAAAATGATTTTCTTTAACTCGCCTAACAATCCGAGTGGTAATTCATATACCGAAGCAGAATACAGAGCATTGGCGAAGGTGTTGGAAAAACATCCAAACATCTATATCCTCTCTGATGAAATTTATGAACATATAAATTATGGGCAACCGAGCTTTAGTTTTGCTGCCATAGAAAGTATGTACGACAGAACCATTACCGTAAACGGTGTAGCGAAAGCGTTTGCTATGACGGGATGGCGTATTGGATATATCGGAGCACCAGCATGGATCGCCAAAGCATGTACAAAAATGCAAGGGCAAATCACCTCAGGAGCCAATTGTATTGCACAACGCGCTACCATTACCGCATTAGATGCACCCGTTTCAAAGATTCAATACATGGTTGATGAGTTTAAAAAAAGAAGAGATTTGGTGTTGGATATGATTCGCGATATTAAAGGGCTTACGGTAAACACGCCAACAGGTGCCTTTTATGTGTTTCCGGATGTAACATCGTTTTTTGGAAAAACAATTGATGGATTTAAAATAAACAATGCCTCAGATTTTTCGTTGTTTCTATTAGATAAAGCCAATGTAGCAACCGTTACGGGCGATGCCTTTGGAGCACCAAACAATATTAGAATATCTTATGCCGCTTCAACGGAAGAGCTAAAAGAAGCCTTTAAACGCATTGCAAAAGTCTTAAACTAATTCATGGTTTATCAGATTACTTTTCGAACGAAATGGGCCGATTTTGACGCTAATAAACACATGCGTCATACTGCTTATAATGATTATGCCGCCGAGTGTAGAGTTAGCTTTTTTAATGAAAATGGATTGCCATTAGAACAATTTGAAATTCACAATTTCGGACCCATACTTTTTAAAGAAGAAACTACTTTCTATAGAGAAATTAAATTGGGTGAACAACTCACGGTAGATTTGGTTTTGCAAGGCTGTTCTAAACAAGGCGAACGTTTTAAAATGTTGCATCATATTTACAAAGCCGACGGAGTGCTTGCGGCCGAAATCAAGATTTATGCCGCGTGGATTGATTTAAGCAAACGAAAATTAACCACTCCTCCTATTTCGGTTGTTGATATGTTTAACACCTTAGATAAAACAGCCGACTTTGAAGAAATTCAGCTAAAAAAATCCTAATTGAAAAACAGAAAAGTAATTTACGGACTGCTTACTATTATTGCTGCACTGGGGCTCTATATTTATCAGCTATACACCCCAAACGCGCCAAAAGTAGAAAGCACTTTTTTAATGAATGGTGTTGACCTTTTACCAAGCTCTACAACCGATCAAATTGCGCGTCATAGCAATTTCACTTTATCATACAACGAAGCTTTTGAACAAGCAGAATGGGTGGCCTATGAATTAAATGCTACTCAAATAACTCGAACCAATAGAAAACGACCTTATTTTATTTACGACAGTAAAATATCCAGTAAATCGGCCAACTACAAAAATTATAAAAATTCTGGTTATGACAAGGGACATCTCTGTCCGGCTGGCGACCGAAAGTTTTCCAAAGAAGCGTATGATGAGACTTTTTTAACCTCTAATATTACACCCCAACGCCATGATTTTAATTCAGGGATTTGGAACCGACTGGAACAAAAAACACGCTATTGGGCTACGAAAGACAAAAGCTTATATGTGGTTACCGGAGGTGTTTTAAAACAAGGTTTAAAAACGATCGGACACGAAAAAGTAGCCGTTCCTGATGCTTTTTATAAAATATTGTTAGACTTTTCTGAGCCTGAAATTAAAGCCATTGCTTTTTTAATTCCGCATAAAGACTCAAACCTCCCCTTGTATACATTTGTTGTTTCTATTGATGAAATAGAACGTTTAACGGGAATTGATTTCTTCCCTAATTTACCAGATGATTTGGAAACGACCTTAGAGCGTTCTTCTAGCTATAAAGCGTGGAGTTTTTAATAATTTATAATTACTATCCCCACTTTTAGACAAAAAAAAGGCTTCTCAGTTGAGAAACCCTTTTTACCTAAAACTAACTCAAATTTTTATTGACACTGTCCTAAATAATCTTCACTATGATGTGCAAGATGGCCCCAAATGGCATTGATACTCACACATATTGTTTTACCTTTATGACAGATATATACTTTTTTATTATTATCACTACAGAAATCGTATTTATCATCGTCTGAACCATCACTTAGTCCATCATCAGAATCATCATTCCCATCATCACCATCACCATCATCATTTGCACTATCACATGCTTCTATAATCACCTCCAAAGTTCCTACTAATTCGTCAAGAGAATCGATATTGGTTTCAATACCATCTACATCAACTAAAGTCAACGGCCAATTGATATAAAATTCATAGGTAGTCGTTAACGTAGTTAAAAAATCGATCAATTCTTCATCATTATTAATAGTCAAATCGATTGATTCTGTATCATCTCCAGGAAATACCTCGAGAGTCATTGGATATCTAAAATTGGTACATTGATTTGTGTCACTTGTACTTTTCGTTTGAACAGAATTATCTTGAACGGCTTCTAATAGTAATGCTACTACTCTAGCATCCTTTGTAATTCCCGGTTCTCTACTGTGATCAATATTCTCGGTCTCACTACTACAAAAAGTAAATAACAGGAGTACCAACAGCGCCCCGAAATTTCTAAGTGCTTTTGCAATCGTTATGGTCATTTTTGATTTCATAATCTGATTTTTTAAATTTTACCCAAATACATCTCAGGTATCAATAAAACAACTGAAGGTAAAAAACTCCTACCTCCAAAAAAAAATAATTTATAATTTCAGTATTTTTAGTAACAATCCGCCTTTAGTTGTTGCTTATTTTGATAGTAACTCAGCGGTTTGTTATTGTTAGATTGAGAAATTAATTCTAAAACACGAAACACTCCTTCTTGCATGGCTAAAGAACCACAAATCATAATAACCCCATTATTTTTTAAGGTGTCTGCTATAAAGGCCGCATCGGCATTCAGTAATTCCTGAACATATTGTTTTTTGTCTTCTTTAGATAATGCGAGCTTAAACGTTGTTAGTTTTTGCTGTTCTATTAAATCATCAATTTGAGATGCATATAATTGTTTTGATCTCTCCGTTCGCAACCCAACATACAAATGACTTTCCAACAGCTTTTTGTTTTCGCTTAGCATCCCCAAAAAGGGTGCAATTCCGGTGCCGTTGGCAATCAAAATAACCCGTGGTGCCTTTTTTGGAAAATGAAAGGTCGAATTTTTAATAATGCGCCCTTTAAGGAAATCATTTTTCTCAAAACTATTCAGAAAGTTGGAACCCAATCCGTTGTCATAATACTTCACGCTCAATTGAATTTTCCCGGCTACCTTCCCTATAGAATAGAATCGTTCACGGTAATCATTTTTTGGATAGACTGCTAATAAATCACCTGAACGAAACTTTTGTCTATGATTTGGTGCTAAGGTGATTAAAAAGGTATCATCAGGATTGTCTTTAACATTGGTTTTACCAACCATAGAAAGTGCTTTTACACGTGGTGGTGTTGCGGTGAAATCCTCTTTAACAATAGTGATTTTTAAACCTACTTTTTCACTCCACACGTGTACCCATTGACTAAAAGCATCAATTGATCGATCATTAATGGTAAATGGAGCTAATAACTGTGTAGCTTGTACTTCTTGCAAGGCTTTGTCAGTTTCAAATGCGAAGCGACAAAAATCTGGGTATGCTAATGAGCCAAAGCCCACTACCGAAAATGAAAATACTTGTTTTTGTGGTATGGTTTTTAAAAGTTTTAAGAACTGCGTCGCATTTGTTGGAGCATCACCTTGCCCATACGTAGCCGTTAGTACAATAAGCTGCTCCATTTTTTCAAAAGTAGTGTACTTATTGGCCTCTGTTATATACACTTTTTTACCTGCTTTAAGTAACTGATAGTAAAGTGCATTCGCAAACTTCAGGGTACTTCCATTTTCTGAACCTACTAAAATGACATAGCTACACGCAGCTTTTTTAAACTTATTTTTAAGTGTTGACGCACGTCGTTTTAGCGTCATACGAAACCCAGAATAAATAAAAAATAGAATATTGATACAGGCAATAGCCAAAATTAGAGACCAGATAACACTGCCCTTTCCAGTATGTAGATTTAAACTTAAGCTTGAAAAAGAATGGATTAAAGGATCTTTCACTTCACTTAGAACCGTACCCGTAAATTGATTGACAACTAGTTCTTTATTCTTTAAAACAATGGTAAAATAATCTTCCACATCCCTAGAAAAGGGGAATTCAACCGATTTTACTTGTGAGAGTTGAATGTCTTTAAATACATCAAAATCCTGAATTGCCTTTTTAGGAGTTTCAGAGAGGGTATCAAAATCAATTTGATGTTTGCTTTTATAGGTAGGAAAAACATCAAATTTCTCTAAAGACAAAAACACCCCTGTAATTGTTATAATGATAATAGGAATTAATGACAAGCGCCCTAATACCACATGCCAATATTGATTAAAATTCTCATTGACAATTTTAGCAAAAAACTTTTTCAAACTCCGTTGCCGTATTAAAATCAATACCGTACCAGATAGCGCAATTAAAAGTAATAGGAACGAACCCAAGCCCACTAAAAAGCGCCCAGTACTTTTTAAAAACAGCGACCTATGAAAGTTAGTTGTAAACTGAAAAAATTTAGAAGGCTCCATTTTAGCACCGAGAAATGCCGCTGTAATTGGATTGAAATATCCATTTAAATTGTGCCCCTCTGCTGTTATCACAGAAGCCAAAACAAACTGATTTGAATCTACTTCTAAATCAATTACTTCCGGATACTTTTCTTGAAAAACTGCTACGGTTTCCGCAAGCGTAACCTTTTCAAAGCCATCAATTTTATAAGGTTGAATTTGCTCTGAAATAGGCTCAAAAGCCAAGATTATTCCGGTTACGGATGCCAAAAAAATAAAAACAAAAGAAGATATAGCCAATGCAAGGTGACTATATCTCCAAATAGAAATTGTCATGTTCACTATAATTAATTAGGAAGCATACGCACATAACGTATAAACCCTTTTCCTTCCTTTTTACTTTTTACATTTTCAGATGTCAATTCAAATTCTACATCTTTGGTATAATATTCTTGATCTTCAACAGCTGTTTCAAAGCGAATGCTATACCCTGTGTTAATTTTAGAATCTTCTATCTCTATAACATTTATACTGCCCTCACCTCCTGCAATAGTTGCACCGGTAATGGCATCAATAGCCGTCCGTTTTTTTCCATAAAAATTCCACCACTCGCTAATATCATGATACCACTCATCATCATCGCCTTGTACATACAAGGTTTTTTCATAGGCTCCATCAGGATTTATAAGTGAGATGACCACGTAGGCAGATTCGCCCGTATAATTGGTCATTTGAATCATACACTTATATTTGGTTTGTGGTGCAGGTTTGGTAAATGAATAAAAAACGAATACACTGAATACTAGAAGTACTACTAATTTGGTTTTAAAAAATCGATTCATAATTTTTATTTTAAAAATTCAATTGCTGTTTTACCTTGCTTTAACAATTCATTTTCAGCGGCTAAATCGTACGCACTTTCATCAAAATCAGTCAAAGCATCTTTCTTAGCTCCAATAGACACTAAGTACTTTAAAATAACTGCATCCTTCGCTCTCATAGCCGCCTTGTGTAATGGTGTTATTCCTTCCTTATTTTTGGCATTTACATCTATATCAAATTGGCCTACGCGTTTCAACAGATCTAAGTCATCTTTATCTAAAGCTAAATGATACAAGGTGTTTCCATTTTTTTGAGGTGTAGTTGCAACCAGTCCATTCGCTTGCAACAATTTTAATTTGGCTTCAAAATCTTCACTCTTTTTACTCGAATACCCATTCATTAAATAGTAAATCAAATTATTGCCGTTTTTATCGAGTACCCCAACATTGGCTTTCTTAGAAATTAAAAATTGAACGATTTCTGCTGAATTATTTTGTACGGCCAACGCCAGTGGAGATATGCCTTTCTTATTAACCGCATTAATGTCTTGAACCGTGATTGCTAGTAATGAAAGAACTTCTAAGTTATTTCTGCTTGCAGCATTCATAAAAACGGTATTACCGTTGCTATCAGTTTGATTAACATCGGCACCTTTTTTAAGAAAATAATCAAACAAGCTAAGGTCATTGCTTCCTGATGCAATTGCATGCAAGGGGGTAATCCCGTCTTTAGAAACCACATTAGGGTTCATACCTAAGCTTTCTAAATAGGTAAACACAGCAAGTCCATTTTGAGCATTTCGTGTGCCTTGACTGGCAAAAATCATAGCGTTATCATTTCCTTTTACTCCTTTTTTAATCAATGCATTCATAAACGCGATATTCCCTGTTTTTGCAACATAATTAAAAACGCCATTCCCATCAGCATCCACACTATTAAGGCTAAGTCCTTTTGAGATAAAATAGTTTATCAAATTAAAATTTGGATCAGCTGGTGCAGCCAACAACAAAGCATTGGCTCCTTTGGGATTTAGATCTTCTTGCAAATTCGCTCCATTGGCAATAAGCAGGTCATATATCTTCGTGTTTTGCTGCCCAGAAGAAGCTGCAAAATTAAGAATGGTACTTCCTTTATCATCCTTTATATCTGTCTTGGCGCCATTATTTAATAAATAATGTACGATGGTTAAATTTCCTTTATAGGCCGCCCAAAAAATATACGTTCGTCCATCATGTGTTAATTTATTCACATCATTCCCTTCCTTTGACAGGATGTATTCTATGCTCGTATTCGGCGCATTTTGTAAAATGGCGTAAACAACAGGGTCAAAACTGTTACTGTTTAATTGAGCAATATCATTCCCAGCTGTAATTTTCGCGTCTACTGTTTCTATTGAAGGCTTGGTATCCCAAAAAGTTCTATCTAAAAAGATGTTTTCCTTTTGAGCCTGTAGCGAAGCACTTAGGACTAAGGCTACGATAAGTATTCTGTATTTCAATTGTTTCATTTCGTTAAAGTTTTTGAGTATATATGTATAAAATTTCCATTTCCGATGAACTTCTATTATGGAAGCGCAACTTTGTGATGCAATTAGTTTACAAAAGAATCGATTAGTGGATTTATTTCTTGACTAGTTTGGTACTTTTCTTTATCGAATAAATATTTAAACAACACCTTATTCGCTACTTTTTCTTTTAGAGTTAAATCTTGATGTCTTGCAAAAACCTCATTCCATTTGGCTCGTACAATCGCCCATTTATTTTCATTTATTTTCCAATAAGCTTGTCCCGCTTTGCATTTGTCATCAGCAACTTTCACATAGGTATTGTATCCTTTTTCTTGAGCCAATAACACATCAGGCTTACCATCTTCACGAATTATTTTATCATTGTCTTGATCGTGTATCCATCCATTATTAGTAATCTCATGTCTATTCGTTCTAAGAGTCACATTATAATCACTACGTTTGGTGTATTCTCTTCTAGGCAAAGGAGCCGAAGTAGTACTTTCCCAAAAACTTTTGCCATCAACATGTACCCAAGAAGCAGAACCTTCATAACGCGGACTATCATCCACTTGAAATACTTTTTGCGTCCACTGTCCTTTTACGGCACTTTTAGGGAGACTTACAAAGTTCCATTTATTGTCATGATCAAATTGGTATAAGTGGGTGTTTTCATATTCCCAATCTTGTCTCCAGTGCTTGACAATCTGTGGGCTTTTCGGATTTCCAACAATCAATAAATGCTGCATCACAATTTTATCTTCAGCGTCTTCAACCAACTGTACCCATTCTAAACCTTTATCGTTTTTGGTTTTAGATGGAACATACGTACTGTCGTTTGAATACTGAAATGTCTCCGCAAAATTGAAAGTGACTATGTAGCAACCGCACATATCTTTAATAGCTTCTTGATCTTGTTTTTTGGTATTCTGTGCGTTTGAATTGAATATAAATGCTGTAAATAATAAGCATAAAATAGATAATCGTTTCATTTTTAAAGTATTGATTTTAGTGATTTAAAAAAGTTTAAAAAAACTTATTCTTATTTAGATTGATTTAAAATAAGATTTTATATTTGCAGCAAATTTAAATAGAATGAGTCTAAATAAAAATAATTATTTACTTTTTTTTTCAATTATTTTTGCATCCTTTTGTTATGCTCAGAAAAACAAAGAGGTAGCTCAAGATTCTATCCTCATTGAAAAATTAGACGAGGTAATTGTTACGGCCACACGCACCATTAGACAGCTTTCGTCTTTACCTTTACCCGCTCAGTTAATTACAAAAAAAGAAATCCAAAATAGCGGTTCGCTTCGTTTAAACGATATTCTAAATGAGCAAACCGGGTTAATTACAGTTCCTGATTTTGGTGGTGGAGAAGGCATTCAACTACAAGGTTTAGACTCTCAATACACGCTTGTATTAATTGATGGAGTGCCCTTAATTGGTCGTTCCGCCGGAACGTTAGACATCAGTAGAGTAACGGTTGGCAACATCAAACAAATAGAAATTGTAAAAGGTGCATCATCGAGTCTCTACGGTAGTGAAGCTTTAGGTGGTGTAATCAATATCATTACAGAAAATCCGAAATACGGGTTTAAAAGTGCAATCAATTACAGGGTCGGCTCCTTTAATACCCATGACGCAGGAGCCACTGTTGGTTATAAAAAAGACAAATTAGCAGTCAGTGCATTTATCAATAGATTTAGTAGTGACGGCTATGATTTAGATCAATCTACCGAGCTAAATACAGTAGACCCCTTCCATAATTACACCTTCAACACCAAAATCAACTATCAGTTTACAGAAAAAACCAACCTCTTTGTATCTGGAAGATACTATCAGCAAAACCAAGATTATAATGCGTCAACAGAATTACAAGGAGCCAGTTCAGTTAATGAGTGGAATAGTCATTTAAAATTGAGTCATACATACAATGAGAAATGGAGTAGTTATTTTGAATTCTACGCAACACGCTACATCGCTGATGAATACTTAAATTCCACTGACAATACACGTTTTAGTGAAAGTAACTTCAATCAGTTATTGGTACGGCCCGAATTAAGAGGCACCTACCAAGTGTCAGAAAAAAATGCATTCATTGCAGGACTGGGGTGGAATCATGAAACCTTAACTAGAACTGATTTTTCTACCAACCCAACATTCAATTCGCCTTACGCCTATTTACAATACGATGCCAATCCCACTGACAACACCAATATCATTCTAGGTGCTAGGTTTGACAATCACAGTGCCTATAAATCTCAATTTAGTCCGAAAGCAGCTATTAGAACTCAATTAACAGATAAATTAAGCATCAAAGGTTCTGTTGGCTACGGTTTTAAAGCGCCTGATTTTAGGCAATTGTATTTTGATTTTACCAATGCTACTGTAGGTTATACGGTGTTGGGATATAATGCCGTTCAAACGGCCATTCCACAATTGGAGGCAGAAGGGCAATTAGCAACAATCATTGTTCCTGTTTCTGAGTTTGAGAATGACCTCCATCCTGAAAATTCTATTGGTTTTAATATTGGTGCTGACTTCCAACCTATTACGTCCATAAAATTAACTGCCAACTTCTTTAGGAATAACATCAAAGATTTAATCGATACCCGTGTTATTGCCACTAAAAACAACGGACAAAATGTATTCAGCTATTACAATGTGAATAAGGTATACACCCAAGGTCTCGAGTTTAATACTTCTTGGAAACCCAACAATCAATTAAAAATTTCAGGAGGATACCAACTCCTTTTTGCCAAAGACAAAGACGCTGAAGATCGCTTTGAACAAGGTGAGGTATATGCAAGAGCACCGAGAACTTCATCTTCGTTTCAACTAACTAAAAAAGACTATTTCGGCCTCTATAACAGATCAAGGCATATGGCCAATATCAAAGTATATTATAGCATTCCAGCATGGAATGTTGACACCAACCTAAGAGCAACCTATCGTAGCAAATACGGTTTATATGATACCAACGGAAATACCTATTTAGACAACTATGATGATTTTGTAAATAGCTATACCATTTGGGATTTTGCTATTAATAAAACACTCTATAAAAACTATCAATTAGGGGTGGGCATAGACAATATTTTTGGTTTTACAGATTCCCAAAATATCAGCAATATATCTGGAAGAATTATTTACACAAAACTTAATATTCAATTTTAATTAGTTAAACAGTATGAAAACAATCAAATTTTTAACACTCTCATTCATAGTATCAGTATGTATAGCCTGTGGCGAAGATGAAAACGGCCCGGCATTAGAAATAGAAGCGCAAACTATTAGCAATATAAAAGCAACACAGAGTGCAGATTATTCAACAAATCCACCTACCATAACAGGCGATTATATTCGGTTTTCATTTGAAACAGGCACCACAACAACTACAGATAATTGGGATGTAGCGTTTAGAGGTTCAACCATACTGGTAAATGGTGGCACTGCAACAGCTGATGATCAACCAACACGAACAGGAAATGCAGGCGTTTATATAACTACGGGTACTTTAGCAAGTGTAACTGACGTAAATACTTCGTCATTTTCACAAGATGATGCAGAGTCAGGTTTAGCCATAACGACTGGGTCGGGTAATGGGTGGTATACCTATGATGCTGCAACACATATTATCTCACCAATTGCAGGGAAAATACTAGTTGTGAAGACCAATCGCGGGAACTATGCCAAGTTTGAAATATTAAATTATTATGAAAATAGTGAGCCAAATGAAGATTTAAGCAATTCTCAATACTATACTTTTAATTATGTATACCAACCCAATACTGGTATAACAACATTTCAATAGTGAATCGATAATTGGATTCTAAAACAAAAAGGCCACACAGATTGAGTGGCCTTTTTCTTATGCCAGTAATCACCCTTACATTAAATTCAAAAATCTAAATTTCAACGCTACAAAAAAATGATCTAAAAATAAGCGATTACGACTACATGCATAACAAAATGATGCTTTTTTCAATTGTTTAGCTGTTCCTTTTTTGTATCTTTCAGCTATGTTTAGTTTCCTTTAAAAAAAAACGATATCCATTTATATGAACACTATTGAAAGACATACAAATATTTTAGAAAAGATTAACCAGGAAGGTCAAATCAAAGTACAGTATATCTGTGATGTTTTGGATGTATCTCCAGTAACAGCAAGAAAAGATTTAAAGTTCCTTGAAGAAAAAGGCTTACTTTATAGGGTACATGGAGGCGCTATGCTTCATAATCCATACGCCACAGATAAACATGTGAGTGAAAAGGAAAAAATTCAATTAGCAGAAAAAAAGAGGATTGGAGCTGCTGCTGCCAAACTCATTACTAGTAAAGATTCTATTTTTATTGGCTCAGGAACGACCGTTTTAGCATTGGCAAAAAAAATAGAACCCAAGGGAAACTTAACAGTAATTACATCGGCTTTAAATGTTGCATTGGAGTTAAATAAACATTTGGAAATAGAAGTTATTCAGTTAGGTGGTGTACTACGTAAACAATCATCATCTGTCACAGGACTATATGCAGAGACTAATTTATCCGATTTTTCTTGTAGTAAATTTTATTTGGGTGTTGATGGTATTGATCTTGATTTTGGGTTTACAACCGCAAACGTAATGGAAGCACATCTCAATCGCCAGATGATAAAAGTATCGCAAAAAACCATTGTAGTGGCCGATTCTACAAAATTTGGTAAACGAGGCTTTGGAAGAATCTGTGGTTTTGATGATATTGACGAAATTATTACAGATGCTGGAATTTCCAATTTCACTAAAGATGCTTTAGAAGATTACGGCATCAAAGTAACCATTGTTTAATTTATTGTTTCTTTAAAAATTTCATTATATTACACATTATTTGTTTTAACGAACTATACTTTTATAATGGAAATGAAAAAACACATTTACAGTACTGTCATTTTTTTATTTTTCTTCCTTTTTAGTGAAGCTCAAGTAAAAAATATTGACACTACATATAGACCAAATACCTATGATGTTCAAGTAAGACAATTTGAAAACTACCCAAATGCATCAGGTGATATTATTTTTTTAGGAAACAGCATTACGGCTAGAGCTCATTGGAATGAATTATTACAATTACCCAATGCAAGAAATCGCGGTATTTCTGGAGATACGACTTTTGGTATTCTAGAAAGGCTCGATGAAATAACGGAGGGTCAACCTTCAAAAATATTCATCCTAATTGGCATCAACGACATTTCTAGAGATTATCCTGACGCTTTAATTTTAAAAAATTATGAAACTATTATCAAGCGAATAAAAAAAGATTCTCCAAATACAAAAATATATATTGAGACGATACTTCCTGTAAACAGTACTTTTAATGCGTATAAAAGGCATTACAATAAAGATGAACACATCCTTAACGTCAACAAAGGTCTTAGGGAATTGGCTAAAAAACACCAATCGACGCTGATTGATATTTACCCTGAATTTTTAGATAGTCAGAACAAACTAAATGCTAGTTATACGGATGAAGGCCTTCACCTAAATGAAAAAGGTTATGCCCATTGGGCTAAAATCCTTCAACCGTATGTTACTAACAAAAACTAACTCAAATATTAGTTCATTAAAAAAGTCATTTACTCATGTGATTTATTGACTTTAACCTTCCAGTCTTCACTGGTAAAATGTATCGTTCCTTCTAGGGTATCTTTACAAAAAACCTCAATCGCTTTCTGCACTTTCCAATAGTCCTTTAAAGTATTTCCATTTAATTCTTTAGGAGTCGCTTTTTGATACACCTTTTTATCATCTGGATTGACTATTATTTTTATTCCCTTAGAAGTGTTCATCATTTCAAGATCACCTCTACTATTTCCTCCAACAATTAGAGGATCTGCTTTAATAAACGTTTCTATAGCTTTAGCTTTCCCTTCTTCCTGTGGCACAGGATGCACAAGTTCATTCGTAATTACCCCATCAGAAATGACTGACTTTACACCGAGAATACGATTTTTTGGTATTCCTAAATTTTCATGAACAAAGCCCTGGTAAAGTATTTCAGGAGAAGCCGTAAGCACCCATATTTCAAAACCATATTCTTTCAAATTTCCTAGAAATTGTTTCATCTCTTGATAAAATTTAAATCGATATTTCTCTTTAAAGCTATTTCTCCCAATCTCTTCAGCCTGACTAATAGTTAGCCCAGACAAGAAATCTATTCTTCGTTTCACATAACTCACACCTACATTATCACCATTCAACAATGCATCAATAACTTGCATTTTAGCAACCGAAAGTGAATCTTTTTTTCCTTTATAGTGCGTATTGGCATATTCAAAAACAGCCTCATCAGCTAAGTAATATGGAGACTGCCCAAATAACGTACCATCACAATCAAAAACTGCTACTTTTCTATCTGGATAGGTTAGTGTTGCGTTTAGAAAACTTTCCAATTGATTATTTACATCTGCACTCCAACCAGAAATAGTTCTATAGGTCTGTGCACCTGATGATATGACACTTAGCACAAAAAATGCAATTAAAAAAATACCTTTATAAAGATTGCTAGTGACTTTCATTGTATACTTTACTATTTATTGTGTAGACTTAATACCCTAAATCCAATTGCGAAAAAATGGGTTTTATTCCTTTTTTATGTTTTATATATAATTCTTGTAGTATTGCGCACCTATTTAAAAATATGCCTAAAATTACTCAGCACTTTCAGTGATTTCTTCACTTAACATATTCAAAAGTCTTTCAGGTTCATTGGTAGTAATAAAATCAACTTTTTTCTCTAACATCTCCTTCATGTCTTCTTCCTTATTTACGGTCCATACATTTATGGTCAATCCTTCATCATGTGCTTCTTGAATCCATTCAGGATTCGCTCTATACACATCGATTTTATAGTCAATTCCAGTATATCCAACATTTTTTGTCAACTTTGGAATTTTATCACCGTTTAAGTAAGCTATAGGAGCATTCGAATCCAATTTTCGAACCAATTGACCAGCATCATAATCAAAACAGATATACTCAACCATCGCTTGTCCACCTAAATCATGTACCAACTTTACCGCCATTTCGGTCAATTTCAAGGTTCTCTCTTTAGTAGTAGGAGACTTTTTAATTTCCAGAATTAATTTCGTTTTATTCTGCTTAAGTCCCTCCTCTAAATAGGCCTTAAGAGTTGGTATTTTTTCTCCGTTAGAAAGCTCCTTGGTCAATAATTCTTCATAAGTGGCTGTTTCAATATCTATCCCCATAAAATCTTTATCATGGTTAACTACCATAACATCATCTTTTGTAAGGTGAACATCAAACTCTGAACCGTAGCAGCCAAGTTTTATCGCTTCTTTTAAAGAAGCGATAGAATTCTCAGGCAATCCTTGTGTTTTCCAGGCACCTCTATGCGCTATTACCATATTTTTTTCAACTTGAGATTCCTGTTTTTGAGAACAGCTCAGTACTAAAATAGTTAAAACAAAACAGCTAAATCTTTTCATAAATAAAATATTCTTATGTTATTTTTTTTGATTTTATTTCAAGTAATTAACTCATACTTAGCGAAAAAGCTTTAGGGCGCACCATACTCTCGGTAAAAACATTTCCAAAACTATCTGTGACCTTAATTTCTAGTGTTGTATCAGGTGCCGAAGCAGTTACCTTAAATAAATGTGGTGTATCATTCGTTGCAAAAGCACCTGTTGGAGTTGCTCCTGCATTTAGTCGTAAAGCGTCATAAGAAATGATATGTAATGGATCTTTTGCGCTTATACGCGTGACATTAAGAGTTAGACCATTTTCTTTCACTTCAATTAGCCATTGACTTTCATACCCCCACAAATTAATCAACACTTCATTGTTAGCATTTTGATTAGCATACGGTCCTGCATACTCTGCAAGCGCTTCATCTGTTGAATTTGGCGCAAATTCGGCTGCTGTAATATGTATAGTATTTAAGTCGTATGTACGAAACTGATAATCTTCTCCATGGCCAATACCTTTATAGAGCCACTGCATATCTTTACCATTTATTTTCCAGACACTATATCCTCCAGGGCTACCGTCTTTACAGATATGATTTCCTGCATAACCGTTTTTACCTGTCCACCACCAGGTAGCACAAATAGCAGCGGTATTATGCTCCATCAAATTTGCTTCTTCCTCTACTCGATAGTTAACATGGGTATGACCCGTCAAAACATGAACTGTAGAAAATTCTTTTAAATTGTCAACCAAAGTACTTCCATTGGTCAAATACAATTGATTAATCTGATTGCCGTTTGAATCTAGTGTTGGTTTTCTGTATAAAGGAGTATGCATCGCCACTACAATAGGTGTACTTTTATCGGTAACGGCTGCCAAATCTTTTTTTATCCATTCCATTTGGTCTGAACTAATGGTATAGTTGTAATTACGACTACCTACTGTTCCTATTGAACCTCCTGAATTCAAGTATTCAACATCGTCCAACACCAAATAATGTACATCACCTAAATTGAAAGAATAATAGGTGGGTCCTAGCACTTCTCTATACTTATTTTCTGCTTCCCAATCATTCGCATAATATGGATCGTAATCATGATTCCCTATAAGGTTGAAAACAGGACTGTTTAGCTTATTCATATAAGGGATGTACTCATTCAATCCAAAATTATTATCATACCAATAAAGATCCCAAGTCATATCACCTAAAGTTAATATATACACTTTAGTTCCATCGGCAGCATATTTATCAATAGTTGCATTTACATCGGGCAAGACTTTATTATTAAATTGATCTAAGTCGTTGTTACGATTCGCCAAATGCCAATCAGCCATAGGAATAACCACGTGTTTTTGATTGTCTACTTTGATTAACGAAAAATCTTTTTGTTCAACTGTACTCGTACTATTGCTTAAACGCTTAAAAAACTGAGGCGCATTTCCGGTATTAACCACCTCATAATTTCCTGGAATAGAGATAAAAACAAAGCCCGTTTTTTTAAGTGAAGGAAGGTAATATACTCCTTGGGCATCCGTAACGGTAACTTCATAACCATCAGAAACAACAACGCCAGAAATTCCTTTTCCATCAGAATAAACCACTCCTTTTACGGTCATACCGTCAACATCAGGAATATCAGTGTCGGCTACTAAATTAAGTAATGTAGCCCCTAAAAGAAGCCTCTCAGTTCCTCTAACAACGGTAAGTCTGTAATTTCCAGTGGTAAAGTTCACAGGTACAGAAAAGGTCACTGTTCCAGCAGTTACAGCCGTAACATTACTTGTATATTTTATACTCGTATCTAATGACGAGACCAGCTCTATCTTATCCCCTATCTTGAATCCTTTTCCGGTAAGGGTAACTTCTCCGCCGTCAGTAACATCAATATTCGAAGGAATCGAAACTCCAGTAATATTAAAATCATTCTCTTCATTAAACTCAATCTCACCCTTATCTTGACAACTAGCAAATGCAAACCCCATTCCGCTTAGTCCGGCAATAGTCGTTAAACTTCCAATCTTTATAAATTTCCTACGTGTTTGTTTCATTTAATCACTTTTTTCACTTATTCAATAATTTCAACTTTAATATTATCGATAAAAATACGGTTCTTACCTTTTCCAACACCTACCAACTCATAATCTCCTCCAAGTAGCTTTATACGTGTTCCTGCGGTAGCTCCTGTTATGGTAAATTCATACGTAGAGGTATCACTTTCCCAGACTTCAACACAGTCAGGATCGGTGTCGTAATTTGGCCAATTATCTATAGTAAATGAGCTAACACTTACAGTTCCATCTCCGATAACACTAACATTTAGAGTATTATCATCTTCTGTACCCCCTTTGGTTTTGTAAGGCACGGCCTTAAAGGTTACACGCACGTTTGTTTCAGCCTCTAATGATGATAAAGCTGGTGAAATTAAATCACCCCCCTTACCTGTTTTACCCAACTTCACAAAGCCAGTTCGTGCATACACCACCATTTGATTACTTGAAAAAGTGTTTTCAGTACTTGTCCATCCTCTAGCTAACTCTTCTGTAGTCCAAGAATCCATTCTGGTTTCACCCGATGTTGTATAAAAAATGGTACTACCATAAGCTATCCAATCAAAATTTTCTTCAAGAATAATGTTCCCTGCTGATTGGGTAATAGTAATTTCCTTTTCAAGATCTGGATACTGCGCTGAACTAACTGTCAAACTTACAGAACGCTCTTCTCCTATATTCTTTGCTGCCAACAGTTTAATTTCATTACCTGACGTTTCAACGCCTGTAAGCCAGGTGTCATTATCCAACGTATAGGTCCAATCTACATTTGCTTGTACGTAAACACTTACATCACCTCCTGCAGACGGAACTCCAATTCCTTCTTCGGCATCAACAATAGTAATATAGGGTACATTTGCTTCCTGTTCAACACGAAAAAGTGTCGGCTGTTCTTTACCATCCACAACAAAAGCATAGTTTATAGTACGCGTGTCGAATGAGTCATTAGGATCAACAATAAATTTAAAAATACCATCATCATCTCCTTCTGTAGGAAATGCTTTTACCCAGTCCGATTCTCCTTGTGCTATAATTTGCCATGAACGATTTGAACGTACTACATAACTTTTTGTAGTACCACTAATATCCACTGAAAGTCCAGTTGGATTTTCTTCGATCGTAAAATAAGGATCTCCAGAAGGAGTCTCATTATCCTCGTCACAAGAAATAAAGATCAGAGGAACAACAAACATTACTACTAAAAGTAGTGCTCCTATTTTTTTTATACTGAAAATGTTTTTTGTGTTCATATTGTTTCTTTTGTTATTTATTACTTTGTTCCTTCAATAGCTTGCTTACTCCACCAAATAGGAGTTTTCATATTGTTTTCACCTCCCATTCTACTAAGAGCTTCTTGTGCATTATCAGCATTTGTAGCCATAGTTGTTGTTGGGTATGCAAAACGTGTAGGAAGTATAAAATCGTTAAAAACGGCTCCTTCACCGATTGTTAACGTAGGGTATCCAGTACGACGGTATTCATGATAAGCATCCATACCGACCCAAAATAATGCCAAGTATTTTTGATTCCCTATTAACTCTTCCTTATTAGAATTACTATCCCATGCGGCTAAATCAGAAGCAAGTAATGCGTCAATATCTGCATCAGTAATAGTAACAGGCACCTCACTATATTGTCCATATTCTGCCCATTTCTCTACAGAGGCCCTAACGGCATTTTCGTAATACGTTTTTGAAGCACTTTCTCCACCAGAGATAGTTCCTTTTAAAGCAGCTTCAGCCAAAATAAATTGCACTTCAGCATAGTCCATAAAAGTTCCTGGAGCGTCTACTCTTCCTAAAACAGCTGTATTAAGCCAAGAAGTTCCTCGATCTGCATCGCTTTGTTCTTGTTCAGGAACTCCTGCAATAGTCCCTTTCCATATGTTATCTGGATTGACACTTATATTTGGATTCTTCTTTCCTAAAATTGCAAGACGTGGATCTTCATATATCTGCTGACCAATTTCATTTGTAAGAACCGTCATTTTGATGAGTTGTTCGGTTAACTTTCTACCTGAACTAGTAAAAGTACCTTCGTTATCATCTGAAAATTGACTACGATACGGATCATTTCCGGAAAACACCACTGTTGCATTGTCTGCACTCGAATCAAAGATTGGATACGTAGTAGGATTACTCAATACCTCAGTCATTTTCGCTGCTACATTCATTTCACTACGCCCACTCACACGATTAAGCAATCGAAGATATAGCGAGTTGTTGAATTTTTGCCATTGTTCCATTGAACCACCGTACATTCCGTCAAGACTGGGCTTAATAAATATTGGCTTGGTAGCATAAATTTCGTTAGCAGTTAACAAATCAGCAAACATCTGTTCATACACTTCTTTTTGTGAATCAAACTTAGGCTTCGTTGTTCCATCTGGTTTTCGTGCACTAAAAGCTTCAGAATAAGGAACATCGCCAAATATATCTGTTAAATTAGACATATACATCACTTTTAATGTAGTGGCAATAGCCTCTAAAGATCGATCATTTTGCTCAATACTTAAATCATACATATGCAATGCATTATTGGCATAACGCGTATACAAATTCCATACATTTTGCCAGTTCCCATCACTTATAAAATAGCGATGTTCTTGACGTGTAGTACCACCAGTAAAGGCAGTAAATTGAATAAGTTCGTTGTTCCAATACCATGAATAGTACATCCAAACGTTAGCACCATTATAAAGCAATGGTTCAAACATTCCACTAGCTTGTATTCCACCTACAGTTGTTCTATTCGGATTTATATTGGTCTCTTCAAAATCAGAGGTGCAAGCAAAAGTAACCAATGCTACAAATCCAATTATTAATATTGTTTTTAGTTTGTTCATAACCTGTTTTTTTTAGAATGAAAGTTTAACGTTAAATCCATAAGACCTTGTCATTGGAAAAGACATTGACTCAATTCCTTTGTAAATATTCGAACCATTTAGCATTCCTGTTTCTGGATCATATTGAGGAAATTCGGTAATCGTAAATAAATTGGTAGCATAAAATCCGATACTTGCATCTTGCAAAAAGTCAGCTTTTTCAAGTAGTATTTTCGGAAGTTGATAATCCAATCGCACTTCTTTTAATTTCAAGAAAGAAGTACTAAAAGTGTTCATTTCTGTATTGTTACGATTCCATATATAAGCATTGTAATACGTCTGAATACTTTCGGTTACGGTTGTGTTTCTTGTATAACTTACAGATCCATCACCATTATTAACCGCATTTACACCCTCATGAACCAAGCCATCATATCTACCTTCTATTGAGTTATTTAACTTACCTTGATAAGAAAGCGCAAAGTTCGTCACCGAAAAAGCATTTCCTCCTAATTGTCCGGTGAATGCAGCAGTTAATGATAGATTTTTATATCTAAAGCGTTGCACCAATCCTCCTCTCCAATTAGGATTCACATTTCCAATTTTGCGATTAGGTGATTCATCAAGTATCGGATATCCGTCAGCATTAACGAGATGCATTCCTGAGGCATCTACTTCATTTCCACTTTCATCAATGTAAGTAGCTCCTTCAGGGGCTCTTTGGAAACCACGACCATAAATTACATGCATCTGTTGACCAACATACGAATAGATATACGTTCTATTTCCAATGGTGGTTCCCATATCAGTCTGCAAAGGCTCATTAGGATCCCAACCATCTTGTAAATTAACCAGTTTATTTTTATTTTGTGACCAAGTTAGGTCAAATGACCAGTTAAAATTATCATTTTTTACAGGAACAAAACTCGCAGAAACCTCAATACCTTGATTCGTAATTTCTCCTGCATTAATTTTTAATCCAGTAGCTCCTGTAATTTGATCTACATCAACCGAAACAATTTGATTCGTAGTTGAAGATTTATACATGGTAACATCAAATGAAACACGATTGCGAAAAAGCTTAGCTTCTAGACCAGCTTCCCAGCTTTCTACATTCTCTGGCTTAATAAACGGGTCAGGAATAGTTCCTGGCAAGGTATACCCTCCTGGGTATGAAGACGTTCCGTAGTATTGATCCAATGAATAAGGTGAAGTATCATTACCTACGTTTGCCCAAGAAAGGCGCATTTTTGCAAAATTTACCCAAGGAACATTTGATCGAAAATCAAAAATCTTATCCACTAAAATACTTGCTGCAACTGAGGGGTAAAAGAATGACCAATTGCCTCTTGAGAGTGTACTCGACCAATCATTACGTCCGGTAATATCTACAAAGTAAGTGTCGTCCCAGCTTAAAGATGCCAAGCCATAAAGACTATTTACAACTTTTTTACTTCTATAATTATACGGATCAGGAATTACTCCAGTAGGAAGATTGGTAGTATGATAAAGACCTTCTTCCCCAAGTTGATTTAGGGTAATTTTATTATTATAATATTCATTAATTCTATTATTACCACCAACCATAGTTGAAAGTCCAAAACGACCACCCGCTATTTCATCATTGGCGTAACGCAACATGAAATCATTATTATTTTCCATTACGCGAACTGTTTGTTCACGATAAAAACCATTTTGATATCCTGCCGTGTAAAATGGTCTACGTTGTGTACGGAACTCATCTGACCAATCTAAACCTGATCTCAGATCAAGTGTAAGACCTTTCATTAAATCAAAAGTCAGTCCAACACTTCCAAAAACACGATCTTTCTTTTGAATATTCAAGGCTTCATATAACGTACGATATGGATTGAAACCATTCGTAGAAGGATAAACGAGTCCTTGACCATTTGCACCCTGCGCTGACCAATTGGCAAAATTATATCGCCCTTCAGCTTGTTCTTGCTCCCAATCACTAATACTGTTTACATTAAAACCCCAAACCAACGAGTACATTGGGTTGGTTTCGTCATAACCACCACCGGGCATATTATCACTTTTCTTAAGGTAATAATTAATCTTTGTGTTTAATTTTATTTTATCATTTATTGGCGTATTGAAAGCCAATGAAACTGTCTTCCTATCAAAACCTGTATTAGGAAGTATCCACTCATTTTTAAAATTGGTAACCGAGAATCGTGTAGAAGTTCCTTCTCCGTTACTTCCATTTATACTAACTGTATTACTGGTAGTAATACCTGTTTGAAACAAACCAGTATACCAATCATCTTGATACTCCCAAGGTAATTTTGTAAAAGTACCTGTCTCCCAGTCTTTGGAAGCGTACAAGTAGCGTAATTTGTTAGAATCAAATTTCTCTCCAAATGTAAGACGCGAATAATGTCTTGAAACAGCAACACCATCTGAAGCCATTTCGGGACTAATTTCCCATAAAGAATATTCACTTGTGCCCATATCGGAACCATTTCCATATTGCGTTTGAAAGTCAGGAAAATATCCTGCTCGTTCAAAAGTTACAGAAGAATTCACCGTTACACCAAGGCCTTTATTTTTTCTTCCAGTTTTTGTAGTAATTACAATAGCGCCATTGGCCGCTCTAGAACCATAGAGTGCAGCAGCAGCTGGCCCTTTTAAAACTGTAACAGAAGCAATATCATCAGGATTAAGATCACTCATCCCATCACCATAATCTACTGGAGCATCACCTTGAGCATAATTACTTACACTGTTTGTTGAGGTAGCACCAGACGTAACAGGAATTCCATCAATTACAAATAACGCTTCGTTACCACCATAATTCAGGGACTGATCGCCACGTAAAGTAACTCTTATGGAGCCACTAGGACCTGAACCTGCCTGATCAAAAGTTAATCCGGAAACTTTACCAGCCATCCCATTCAGCCAGTTACCAGAAATGGCCTTGGTAATTTCTTCTCCTTCAACTTTAGCTACAGAATAACCTAAAGATTTTTCTTCTCTAGTAATATTAAGAGCAGTTACTACTACCTCACTAAGTGTATTCGCATCTTCCTCCATAACGATCTTTAGAAAAACCCCAGAAGTTGCGGTAACTTCTTTTGTCTCATATCCCACAAAAGAGATTATAAGTTGGGTTTCTATATTTGACACCTTCAAACTGAACTTTCCATCAAAATCAGAAACAGCTCCATTATCTGTGCCTTTCTCAATAATAGTAGCGCCAGGCAAGGGACTACCATCAGCATAGACACTTCCAGTTACGGTTTGTCCATACATAACTGACGTTATTGTAAATAACATCATTAGGGTGATTAATTGGGTAATTTTTCTCATACAACTCTAATTGTTTAAAAGTGTTCGATACAAAAGTAGATGCTTAAACCAACTACAACTTTAAGGAATTATTAACACTCTGTTAATATTGTTGCTTACAAACATAATAAAAAAACATAAAAAAAAATGATATTTCCGTAAAAATTGTTTCTATTTATTTCTTTTAATGCTATTTTGTTTCGTATTGTAGTTAATTTCATGAAAAAGGAAATTAAAAGTAAATATTTAAAATTTGTTAATTTCACCTCCTAAAATCATTCAGGTAAAATCTACAAAAAATAATAAATCAAAATTTATGTGATAAAAATAAAACGGAGTGCTTCAACTAATTTAAAGAAGTAATTAAATATAATTCTCACCCTTTTACAAAGTTTAATCGAAGCATAAAAATACTAAAAAGTGACTCGCTATATACGCCACTAAACAATAAGGCTCCAATCTAACCTACCATTGTTAGCTTTAATCATCTTTTTTTTAATATGATATTATTTAGCAAATTCTGCTTCAGACAAGGTAATGAGCAGTGCTAATTTAATGGCTTCTGCACCATTTTTATTAATAAACCATTCATGCAAAGAATGTGCGCCCCCAGATTCACCTCCTCTTCCAATACAAATAGCTGGTATACCCATTGAGATAGGTATACTTGCGTTGGTTGAACCTATGGTTAATTTAGGCGTTACCCCAAAAAGTGTTGTTGCCGCCATAGCCCGTTGTATTAATGGTAAATCGGTAGCCAATTCACCTGAAGGTCGATCTCCGATCTTCTGAAGTTCAATCGTGATTTTATTTTCTGTGTAGTCTTTATTATAGTCATTAACAGCAGTATTCACTGCAGTTTTAAATATTTCTTCAATTTCATCTAAACTTTCTGCTGATACAGAGCGCATGTCTACTTCCATCCAAGATTCAAATGGAATTGAATTTACCGAAGTTCCACCCCCCATTCTACCAACATTAAAACTTGTCTTCAATCCTTTACTAGTAAATTCAGAAGCCGCTTTGTTAAAATAATCAATTACTTTCCCCATAGCATGATGCGGATTTGCTAATCCGAAACTCGCCCAAGAGTGACCACCTTTACCCTTTAAAAGCACTTTATATCTTTTTGAGCCCAATGCCGCATTATTGATACGCCCTAAATCACCACCATCAATAGAAATCCATGAGTCTATTTTCATATCAGATTTGTTAAAAAGGTATTTCATCCCTCTTAAATCACCCAATCCTTCTTCACCAACAGAACCTACAAAAACAAGGTCATTTTGAGTGGCAATTTCAGCTTCATTCATCGCTTTTAAAACAGCTATAATCATCGACAAACCTCGTGTGTCATCACCTATTCCAGGTGCTTTTAAGGTATCACCTACCTTTTTTACTTTTACATCAGTACCTTCTGGAAAAACCACATCTAAATGCGCATCCAATCCTATCGTTTTCTTGCTATCCACTCCCTTTCTCAAAGCCAACACGTTACCAACTTCATCAATCCATACTTTATCGGCACCAGCAGCTTCTAGCATTGTTTTAAACATCGCAGCTCTTTCAGACTCTTTAAAAGGTGGCGCTATAACTTCGGTGAGTGCAATCATATCTTTAATGGTTTGCTCATCATTTGAATCGATAATTTTAAAGGCTTGTTTGACTTTTTTCTGATTGATTAACTTCGATAATTCTTTAGTGTATACAGCTTGTATGGTCTCGTTATTTTGTCCGAAACCTTCAAGACAAACCAAAAAGCAAAGACTCAATAAAATTGATTTTATAATTTTCATTTTTTTTACGTTTTCTGTTATTATTTTAAACCGGATTAAATATAGGATATTTTGCTAGTATTGACAGCATCGATTCTTAGTCTATTCACACACTAATTAATAGCAAAAAACTATCATTATATAGACAACCCCAAAAGAATCTATCCATAAAGTCTCATTTAATTAAAATACGTTAGTACACAAAATGAAGTCCACACATACTAAAGCTAACAAAAAAAGACTTCTCAAGTTGAGAAGTCTTTTTTGAATGTACAGGCGGAGAGACTCGAACTCTCACACCTTGCGGCACTAGATCCTAAGTCTAGCGTGTCTACCAATTCCACCACGCCTGCATCTTATCAACCAAAATAAATTGGTATCGGGGTGCAAATATAATCAAACTTGTCAAATACCAAACCTGTTCCTATATATTTTTAGTATTTTTGAATTTAAATAATTTCACTCAAAATGAATCCAATCAAAACATATATAAATCAGCATAAAGACAGATTTATAAACGAACTTATAGAATTGCTTAAAATACCTTCAATCAGTGCAGATTCTGCTTATAAAAAAGATGTCATTGCCACATCGGTAATTATCAAAACAGCACTGGAAAAAGCAGGTTGCGATCACGTAGAAATTTGCGAAACTCCAGGTTACCCCATTGTATATGGTGAAAAAATAATAGATCCTAATTTACCAACTGTCTTGGTTTATGGACATTATGATGTGCAACCACCAGATCCGTTAAATTTATGGGATTCACCTCCTTTTGAGCCAGTGATAAAAAAAACAGCTACTCATCCTGAAGGGGCCATTTTTGCAAGAGGCGCCTGTGATGATAAAGGGCAAATGTATATGCATGTAAAGGCTTTAGAGTATATGACTAAAAATAATGCTTTGCCGTGTAATGTGAAATTTATGATTGAAGGAGAAGAAGAAGTTGGATCAGAAAGTTTGGCTTGGTTTGTTAAACAACAACAAGAAAAATTGGCGAATGATGTTATTTTAATTTCAGATACCGGCATGATAAGCAATTCACAACCATCTATTACTACTGGCTTGCGCGGCATGAGTTATGTAGAAGTTGAAGTAACTGGACCCAACAGAGATTTACACTCCGGACTCTATGGTGGTGCTGTTGCAAACCCCATAAATATATTGTCAAAAATGATTGCTTCACTACACGATGAAAATAATCATATCACCATTCCAGGATTTTACGACAAAGTTGAGAATCTTTCCGCCGAAGAGCGCGCCGAAATGGCCAAAGCACCTTTTTCATTAGACGCCTATAAAGAAGCCCTGAATATTGAAGCTGTTTACGGAGAAAAAGGATATACAACGAACGAACGTAATTCTATCAGACCTACCTTAGATGTGAACGGAATTTGGGGAGGTTATATTGGTGAAGGCGCCAAGACAGTAATTGCCAGTAAAGCCCATGCTAAAATTTCTATGCGATTGGTTCCGAATCAAGATTGGCATGAAATTACAGACTTATTTAAATCTCATTTTGAAAGTATTGCCCCTGCGGGAGTGACTGTAAAAGTAACTCCTCATCATGGCGGCCAAGGCTATGTTACGCCCATTGACAGCATCGGTTATCAAGCTGCTGCCAAAGCGTATCATGAGTCGTTCGGAATAGCGCCAATACCTCAACGAAGTGGTGGTAGTATCCCTATCGTTTCTCTATTTGAGCAAGAACTAAAAAGTAAAACTATTTTAATGGGCTTTGGCTTAGACAGTGATGCCATTCATTCTCCAAACGAGCACTTTGGAATATTCAATTATTTGAAAGGGATCGAAACCATTCCTTTGTTTTATAAATATTTCACTGAATTATACGCATAAATACCATAACGCTTAAAACTCTTTTTTTAATGAAAACAATCGTTGCAAAAATTGCCGTGGTATTGGTTATCACAACTGTTATTCTTAGTTGTTCAAAAGCCAATGACAAAAAACAACTTACAAAAGCGGACTATGAAAAAGCAGCCGCTTTTATGGATCCTAATCTTTACGGATTGGTTTACAATCAAGTAAATCAAGAAAAATGGATGGATGAAAACACCCTCTTATATCAAAAAAACACCAATGAAGGAGATGAATTCATTTTAGTTGACCTTAAAACCCAGGAAAAAAAAGCAGCTTTTGATCGAACAAAATTAGCAGCGAGTCTCTCTAAAAAATTAGATACATCAATTAATGTGAAAGATTTATCGCTCCGCGATGTTTCTTTCGCTGATAGTCAAAATTCGATTACTTTTTCAATTGAAAAAAAGAATTACACCTGTAATTTGTCTGATTATTCCATTGAAGAAACTAAGGCTCCGCAAAAATTTACCAATAGAAATGAGCATATTTCGCCCAATGGTAAAATGGCAGCATATATTGATAATTACAATCTTTGGATTAGAAATTTGGAAACCAACACAAAAACACAATTAACTTTTGATGGTAGTAAAGATTATGGGTATGCAACAAATAATGCTGGTTGGATTAAAAGTGACAATGCCGTTTTAAAATGGTCGCCGAACTCCGATAAGATTGCTACGTTTCAGCAAGATGCCAGAGGTGTAGGTGAAATGTATCTTACTTCTACCAATGTTGGTCACCCGAAATTAGAAGCCTGGAAACACCCATTGCCTGGAGATGAAACTATCTTTACGATTGAACGTGTTATAATTGAATTAAACCCAAGACCCAAAGTAATCCGATTAAAAATGGATAAAGATTTTCAACGTGGGTCTACTACCGACCACATCGCAGGAAGGAATGGTGAATTATTAGATGCGCAGTGGAGTGAAGACGGATCCAGATTTGCATTTGTCTCTGGCTCTAGAGATCATAAAATAGCCCATCTACAAATAGCAAATACCGCAACAGGAACCGTTGAGTCTATACATAAAGAAACAGTGGACACCTATTATGAATCGGGTGTCAATGCCGAAAACTGGCGGGTATTATTTGATTCTAATGAGTTTATTTGGTATTCGGAAAAATCAAATTGGGGACATCTCTATTTATATGATTTAACAACAAAAGCCTTAAAAAATCAAATTACTTCTGGAGATTGGATAGTAAAACAACTCAAACACATCGATACAGAAACGAGAGAATTATTTTTTACTGCTGGAGGAAAAGAAGAAGGAAATCCGTACCATGATTACCTGTATAAAGTAGATTTCGACGGTAAAACAGTCACTAATTTAACTCCTGATAAAGGAACGCATACTGTGAGCTTTTCTCCCTCTATGAATTATTTTATAGATACCTATTCTACTACAACAAATCCACCTATATCCATTTTAAGAAATCGCAATGGGAAAAAAGTAATGAATTTAGAAACGGCAGATATTTCTGATTTAAAGGCAAAAAACTGGCAAGAGCCTATTGAATTTAATGTTAAAGCGAGAGATCAAGAAACCGATTTATATGGCGTACTCTTTCTGCCAAGTCATTATAATGAGAGTAACTCTTATCCCATAATAAATTACATCTATCCAGGACCTCAATCTGGCAGTGTTGGAAACTATGCGTTTAGACCCGTATGGAGAGATTTTCAAGCGGTTGCCGAATTGGGCTTTGTGGTTGTAGCTGTTGATGCCATGGGAACACCAAGCAGATCAAAGTCTTTTCATGATTTTTATTACGGAAACATGGGAGATAATGGGTTGCCAGATAATATTACAACTATCAAGCAACTTGCTAAAAGGTATAAAGGAATGGATCTCGAACGCGTTGGTATCTGGGGACATTCTGGTGGTGGCTTTGCTTCTACAAGAGCGCTCTTTGCCTATCCAGAATTCTATGATGTTGCTGTTTCTGGAGCTGGAAATCACGACAATAGAAATTATGAAGCCGATTGGGGTGAAAAATGGCAGGGTCTATTAACAAAAGGTAGTATTGAAGGCAAACCAGATGGCTCTACAAATTATGACAATCAGGCAAATCAATTAATCGCTGATAATTTAAAAGGGAAATTACTTATCACCCACGGTTCGATGGATAATAATGTACCTCCTTCTAATACCTTATTGGTTGTAGAAGCTCTGATTAAGGCAAATAAAGATTTTGATATGATTCTATTCCCTAACCAACGACATGGTTATGGTTCGATGACCAATTATATGACGCGTAAAAGATGGGATTATTTTGTAAAACACTTAAAAGGGATGGAACCTCCAAAGGAGTTTAACTTAGATGAAACCTTTAACTAACTTTAACACTTAATTCACACTTTTAGAGCAACATAGTACTGTTTTTAAACGTTGTACTTAGATAATTCTCTCTTCAATGCTTAAAAATTTCTTTTGGATGTGCTCTGGCGCAGACCCTGACCTTCTTAGTGAAAGTCCAAAGTCTGAACAAATAAAATACGCCGGAATTGGCGGAACCGTTTTCTTTACGGCCGTGATGGCATTTATTTCTGGGTCGTATGCACTCTATACCGTATTTGATAATGCATATATGGCCGTTGCATTCGGACTGGTTTGGGGCTTATTGATTTTTAACCTGGATCGGTTTATTGTTTCGACTATAAAAAAACAGGACAATAAATGGAAAGAACTATTACAGGCATCGCCGCGAATAATTCTAGCCGTTATTATTGCCATTGTCATCTCGAAACCATTGGAAATGAAAATTTTTGAAAAGGAGATAAATCAAGTTTTACTTGAGCAAAAAAATGAAATGACGCTCCAAAACCAAGATCAAATTGCAGCGCAATATACCCCCGAAATCACTAGAATTGAAACTGAGATTCAAGCATTAAAAGCTACGGAAGCTTCCAAAGAGAAAGAAACCAATGATTTATACAATACCTACATCACTGAAGCGGAAGGTACCGCTGGTACGATGAAATTAGGCAAAGGACCTGTTTATAAAGAGAAAAGAGAAAAACACGATGTGTTACTTCAAGAATTGCAGCAATTAAAACAAGAAAATAAATTACAAATTGCGGCTAAAGAAGCCGCAATTCTAGGATTGAGAAACAAGAAAGACAATCAAGTTTCCACGAGTCAACCCATTATTGATGGTTTTGACGGTTTAATGGCCAGAATAAATGCCTTAGGTGAATTGGCATGGTTTCCATCCTTCTTTATTTTATTGCTTTTTCTAGCTATTGAAACGGCTCCGGTTTTAGCTAAGGTCATGGCCCCTAAAGGTGCTTACGACTTGCGTTTTGAAGAACAAGAGGATGCATTGGCTGTTTGGGTGAAGCAACAAAAAAATCAACGTGCAGCACTGCTCAATACAGATACTTTACTCAACGAAAAAGTATATTATGATGTTTCTGAAGATCAAGAAGTTTATGATTACAAAAAACAAAAAGCCAAAGACTTGTTGAAAATTCAATCTGATGCTTTCTACAAGAAACAAAGTGATGTACTAGGCTAACTTATTTTATTTCTAAGGATGTAAATTTAAACAGGTTTCCATCAAACAAACCTTTGTCACTTAATTTCAGTGTAGGTATTACCAATAAAGCCATAAATGACAAGGTCATATACGGCGCTCTTAAGGTACTTCCCATTTTTTTTGCCATGGCATCCAATTCGGCATAGGCTTTCCCCACCTCTTCACCTGTTTTATCGCTCATAATTCCAGCTACCGGTAACGAAATTAGTTTCTCCTCATTTTCTAAAACCGCACAAATACCACCCTTGTTTTTAATCAATAAATTAACCGCTTTACAAATCGCTTCATCAGAAACACCAACAGCTATAATGTTGTGAGAATCATGTCCTACAGAACTTGCTATTGCCCCTTCTTTCAATCCGAAATTCTTAATAAATGCAATTGCTGGATCCGCATTTTTATACCGATTTACCACGGTCATTTTTAAAATATCGGTAGCGGTATTAGAAATTAAATTTCCATCTTTAAGTAAACTATCCGCTTCAATCTCATTCGTTATCAATGCACCATCTAAGGCTTCAATAACTCTAATTTTATCAGCTGCTGAATGCACTTCGAAATCGCTTATTTTTTTAAGATCGGTATCAAAATTATTAAGAACTTCAAAATCTACCGATGGTACAAATGATTTTCCGTTTTCAGCAACCAAGGTTCCGTTGATATAGGTTTGTAGCACCTTGAAATCTGTTAAATCTTCTACACGTATTACATCGGCTGCATCTCCAACATTTAACAATCCTACGTCTAAATCATAATGATGTACTGGGTTTACACAGGCAGCTTGCAGTACTTTAAAAACATCAATTCCTTTCGCAATAGCCCGTTGACACAACTGATTGATATGACCCAGAATCAAATCATCGGGGTGTTTATCATCTGAACAAAACATCATGTCTTTATAGTGGTTCGGCACTAAATCAATCAAGGCTTCGAAATTTTTGGCGGCACTCCCTTCCCGGATGATAATTTTCATCCCTTTTTGAAGTTTCTCCAACGCTTCGTCATAAGTAAAACACTCATGGTCTGTTGAAATTCCAGCTGCTATATACTTCGTAACATCATCTCCCCGCAAACCTGGTGCGTGACCATCTATTGGGGCACCACAGGCTTTGGCATAGGCTATTTTTTTCATCACCTCTTCATCCTTATTTAGAACACCAGGGTAATTCATCATCTCTGCTAAATATTTAATATCTTGATGATCAAGTAACGCAGCGATAGCATCAGAATCAATGGTAGCCCCTGCGCTTTCAAAAGAAGTGGCTGGCACACAAGATGGCGCTCCAAAATTAAACTTTAAAGGAACTTTTTTTCCATTAGCAATCATAAACTCAACGCCTTTTACGCCGAGCACATTGGCAATTTCATGAGGATCAGAAACGGTTGCTACAGTTCCGTGAACTACAGCGAGTTTCGCAAATTCTGAAGGAACCAACATGGAGCTTTCAATATGAATATGCGCATCTATAAAACCAGGTAGAAGATAGGTTTCAATTTGATGTTCTTTGGGTGTAATTGAAGTGATTTTTCCGTGTTCAATACAAAGTTCGCCTTTATAAATGCGTCTATTTTGTATATCGACAATATTTCCTTGTAAAGTCATGTATGCTTTTATCTATAAAGCGAATTTACAAGAATAATAGTTAGTTTAAAAATGTCTTTGGAAAGAGATGTAAGAATTAGTTTAAAAGCGCTAATTGAATACGTTGTGGAGAAAATTCAACTTGCTTTTCTTTTTGTTTTTGAGGAATTATATTTTCTAGAACACGATTTGCAAATGCATAATCTACTTTTCTAAATCGGTCAGCTCTGTAGGCATTATGACCACTCCTTTTAGATTTAACCTCTTCAAGAATTAATCCGTCATCATAAGGATTGAATCCAACTATTGTATACATTTCATTTTTAGTGAGACCACCTAATCTATACCACCTTCTTTTGGCGTTTACACAAACTACTACTTCTCCTATTTTAAATGTATTTTTCATAATGGTCTCTTTAGATGGTTATTTATTATTAAACAACTAAACATTAAAAAGTCCTAACAGAAATATTAAAATATTTTCAACTTTATTTATTGTCAAAAAAAAGAACACTTTTGTTAGAAATTAGTCAAATTAATGATTGGGTATTAATGTTAACTTTTATAAATATAAAGAATGAATCTAAAGGAAATCTAAAGTTGCTTTTAACAAACTAGTACACCGTCCTAGAACAGTAATATACAGCGAAAAAAAATGTTAATAAGTAAGGCTTGTTCAACCTAGTCTAAAGCAAAAATAGAAGGTCTATTGGCCTTAATATCTGAAATAACTCTAGTTGCAAAAGCATAATCTAGTTTCCTGAATCTATTGGCTGCATAAGCATGGTAGCCACTACGTTTCGCTTTAACTTCCTTTAGTACCAAACCTCCATCATACGGATTAAATCCTGTAATAGTGTACATTTCGTTTTCTTTAAGCGCTCCTAACTTGTACCACCTTCTTCTTGCGTTTATACAAACAACTGTTTCTCCTAATTTAAATTTAGTATCCATAACGAATCTCTTTTGTTATAAAAACAACTAAGCAGTATAAAATCCTGAAAACCATGATAAATAATAAAGAAAAATTCAGAATAAAAGTTTAGCTACTTAAATTGATTAAATGTTATTAAGTGTTAATCAAACAAACCTAAAGTTTCAAGTAACGCTAGTCAATAGCGAAAACCATGATTTTTAAAACTCATGGTTTCTGGGTAGTTTGTTTCAGAGCACTTTATTTAAGCAGCTTCCAGCAACATTCAAAAACTTGACATTCACTTTCTTCGATATTCAAACAACTCCAAAAATGATTTTTAGAAATTTCTGTCAGGGTGAAAATTAGCAATATCCATAGATAATTTTTGCTCAGAAATTATCTCCGATACCAATTTTCCTGTAGCTGTACTCATACTTAATCCCATCATGGCGTGACCAGCTGCAATGGTTAAATTATCACACTTTTTAGATTTACCAATATACGGTAAACCATCAGGAGAAACAGGGCGCAACCCGGCCGCGGCTGTTTCAATTTCTTCCTTTGTAGGTATTATTTCAGGATAATAGTTTGTTACGGCATTGGCAATGGCATCTACACGTATTTTATTAATCTCATGATTTATACCAGCAATCTCCATAGTTCCAGCAAATCGCGTAAATCCATTCATAGGTGTTACTGCTACCTTCTTTTCGGTAAGAATGGCCGGAAATCTAATTTTTGTAGGATTTTTTGTATTTATACGATATCCTTTACCTGCCTGTAATAATAATTTTAAATTTAATTTTTTACTTAGAATACTACTCCATGAACCGGCTGCCAAAACGAATTCATCGGCCTTAAACGTTTGATTTTCGGTAACAACCGCCAGAATTTTCTGATCTTTTATTAACAGATCTTTTACCCTTTCATTTTTATAAAATTGCACTCCTGCATTGCTCAGGTATGTTTTCAATTCTTCAATAAATTCACCTGGTGTAATATGCGAATCGCACTGATAATAGATAGCTCCTTGCACATTGAGTGTAACATCTGGCTCTAGTTCCTTTAATTCAGTTAAATTAATTTCTCTGGCATCCAAACCTATATTCTGTGCCAATTGTGCAGTTTTCACCTCTGATACAAGTGCTTTTTCTGTTTGACAAAGCATAAACAAGCCCTTTTTATCATAATGAAAAGAAAAGCTTTCATTTTGCTTTATATCGTCATAAAGTTCTTGGCTCAACAAAGAAATGTCTCTAATGGTTGGTATGGCCTGGGCTACTTTCTTTTGATTACACGATTTATTAAATGCCCATGCCCATTTTAAAAAGTCAGTTTCTAATCGGGGCTTTACATAAAGCGGACTCGTTGGGTCAAACATCCACTTGAGGCCCTTTTTCATCATTCCTGGGGCTGCTAATGGAATAATATGACTTGGTGAAAGGTAACCTGCATTTACATACGATGCTCCTCCATCCATATTCGATTGATCGATTACGACAACTTCGTGACCTTCTTTTTGAAGGTAATAGGCAGAACACAATCCAATGATTCCACCACCGATAACGATAACTTTTTTATTCATTTAATACCGAACTTTATTCAACAATGTGTTAACTCTCTTAAATGTGATTTATTTTATCCTCAAATAACCTGAAAGCCATGCGCATATGGATCATTATCACGATCAATTAGTATCGTATTATAACCATATACTTTTGCCCAACCTTGAATACTTGGTATTATAGCAGGCTGGCCGTTCAATTGCGTTTCTTCTTCTACTTTTCCTATAAATGTACTACCAATAAAACTTTCGTGGATAAATTGTTCTCCTTTTTTTAGTTTACTCTTCGCATACAATTGTGCCATCCGCGCTGAAGTACCCGTCCCACACGGACTCCTATCTATGGCCTTATCGCCATAAAAAACGGCATTTCTACCTGATGATGATGGGTTGATGGGGTTTCCTGTCCACAGCAAATGCGTCACATCTCTGATAGTTTCATTTTCCGGGTGCACAAACCTGTTTGGATACTTTTCATTAATCCTACTCCTAAGTAATTGAGAATATCGAACAATTTCTGAAGCTGTAAAATCATGGAGTCCCGAAAAATTTTGCTGCGGGTCAATAATTGCGTAATAATTTCCGCCATAAGCCACATCAAAGGTGAGCACTCCCAACTCAGGGCAATCTATGGTTAGGTCTTCAGCCGCCAAATAACTTTTTACATTGATAAGTTTTACCCAATCAACTTTGTTTCCAGTTTGTTGATAACCAATTTCTACTAGCCCTGCGGGTGTTTCCATTCTTATTTTTCCAGGAAGTTTAGGAGTAATTAAACCTTCCTCTATAGCAATGGTAATGGTTCCAATAGTACCATGTCCACACATCGGTAAACATCCAGATGTTTCAATAAAGAGTATAGCAAAATCATTTTCCTCATCATGTGGTGGAAACAAAATACTTCCACTCATCATATCGTGACCACGTGGCTCAAACATCAAGCCTCTTCGAATCCAGTCATATTCTTTCAAAAAATGTTGCCGTTTCGCACTCATAGAGTCTCCAACAAGTTTCGGACCTCCTTCAACTATAACACGCACGGGGTTACCGCAGGTATGCGCATCTATACAAACAAACGTATGCTTACTCATTTTGAATTGCATCAATATAGGTATCCACCAAATCTTCCATTATAGACAAGGTTACGGTGCCCTCACCCAAAATAACTTCGTGAAAATCGCGTATGTCAAATTTATCCTTTAGTGCCGTTTCCGCTTTTTCTCGCAATTCTCGTATTTTAATTTCTCCCATTTTATAAGAAATTGCCTGTGCGGGCCACGAAATATATCGATCAGTCTCTGTGGTTACTTCGTGAATAGATAATGCAGTATTGGCAGCCATATAATCAAGTACTTGTTGGCGTGACCACCCTTTTGCATGTACCCCTGTGTCTACTACTAACCGACATGCACGCCACATTTCATAGGTTAGCTGACCAAATTTTTCGTAGGGTGTTGTGTAAATATCCATTTCATCTGCTAAATACTCAGAATACAATCCCCAGCCTTCACCATAAGCCGATAAATACAAATTTCTCCTAAACTTTGGAATGGATGTTTTCATTTCACTATTTAATGAAATTTGCAAGTGATGTCCCGGTACTGCTTCATGGGCTGTTAAAGCAGGTAAGGTATAGAGCGTTCTACTCGGTAAATTATAGGTATTGACCCAATAAAAGCCTGCACTTTTCTCTCTTCTTCCCGGCGAATAGCGCCCAGCTGTATATTTGGGTGCAATTGCTGCAGGAACCGGATCAACTCCATACGGCCTTCTCGGTAATGTTTTAAAATATTTAGGCAATTCTCCGTCGATTCGTTTCGCAATATCTCGCGCCAACATTAATAACTCCTTTGGGGTTTTAGCATAGAACTGCGGATCACTTCTAAGAAAGACTAAAAAATCAGCAAAACTGCCTTTAAAACCTAAGTCATCGATAATGACTTGCATTTTCGCCTTGATTCTCGCTACTTCTTTCAATCCGATTTGATGAATATCATCAGCAGTATATTGTGTACTTGTAGTGTAATAATTAATTCTATTTTGATAAAATTCGGCGCCATTGGGTACTGAAGTTACTCCTAACCCCTTACGCGTATTCGGAAAATAATCGGTTTCAAAAAATATTTTTATTTTCTGATACTGGGCAATGACATCATGCTCAATACTCTTTTTAGCTGCTGCCAGAACACTGTCTTTTTGTTGCTTGGTGAGACTTGCAGGTAGATTGTTGAAAGGCGTATAAAATTCACTTTGCTTGTAGTCTTTAACGATGTGTTTATTATAAGTAAAACCATAGTCGTTGAAGACGGCCTTCGGCTGGGAAATACCTTCTTTAACACCAGCTTTCAAAAGTGCAATATTATAATCCACTTTTTCTGGTAGCTCATGCAACCCATTCAAATAAGCTTTAACTTGTTTGTAATCAGCCAATTTTCTGTTGGCCATTCTACTTAAATTTAAATGAAAAGCCGATTCAGAAGTAATTGGATTAAGATACATTTTAAAGGTATGTGTATCTATTTTATCCTGTAAAACAAAGCGCAATAATTTCAATGAAATCTTGTCCGTTTCAGCAAGTGAATCTGGCCGAATCGAATCTAAACTTTCCAAAATATTTTTTGAAAAATCAGCTTCCTGTTGGTAATATTTTACGGTATTTTCAACGGATTCTTCTCCTTCAAAATCATATTTTCGTTCTGTCTCGCACCTTTTTATAAGCTCATTAAGCTGGGTTGCAGCTTTCTTTTGCGAATACCCAGTAGCCAAAATTAGCAAGAAAAAGATTGTTGTTAATTTTTTCATCTTTTATATCGGTTTAGTAGTTGATTTGCCATTCACCAATCTCGAGATATCTAACGGGTTTTCATTCTTTAAATCGTCTGGCAACAATTCGTTTGGCCAATCTTGATAACTAAACGGTCGCACCCATCTTTTGATAGAATGGATCCCAACGGCTGTAAACCGACTATCGGTAGAAGCAGGGTAGGGACCTCCGTGATTCATTGACGGACAAACTTCAACGCCTGTTGGTACACCATTAAAAATGATGCGACCTACTCTATTTTTAAGTGCTGAAATTACTTTTACATACTTTTCAGTTTCCATATCATCGGCGATCACGGTACCTGTTAACTGGCCTTCTAATTGAGAAATAACTGCTTCCAATTGACGCGCATCATCACATTGTACTACGATAGAGTACGGACCAAAAATTTCTTGATGTAAGGTGTTATTTTCTAAAAAGGTTTTACCATCAACGGTGGTTACCGTTTGCCTTGCATAATTAGCATCAACAGCTGCATCATAATTTGCGGCAACTACCAATTCCTTTTGAGCCAAGGCCCTTTCCTTATTTTTTTCATACGCTCCAAAAATGTTAGGATGTAACATTACAGAAGGTTCTATTTTTAAAATTTCTTGAGACAAATTTTGAATGAATGTTGATAGTGCATTCCCTTTTATTCCTAATAATAACCCTGGGTTGGTACAAAATTGCCCAGTACCTAAGGTAATTGATCCGGCATAGGTTTTGGCCAAACTAGCTCCTCTGTTTTGGAGGGCTTCAGGTAAAATAATCACGGGATTGATACTCCCCATTTCAGCAAAAACCGGTATTGGTTCTTCTCGTTTTGCCGCCATATCATATAAAGCACGACCTCCACGAATACTTCCTGTAAAGCCAACCGCTTTTACACCTGGGTGTTGCACTAATTGTTGCCCTACTTCAATACCACTACTATTTAAGTTTGAAAAAACACCATTGGGCATTCCTGTTTTTTCTGCTGCTTTAATAATTGCTGAAGCAACTAATTCTCCAGTCCCTGCATGCATAGGGTGTGATTTTACGATTACCGGACATCCGGCCGCAAATGCTGCGGCAGTATCGCCTCCAGCTGTTGAATAGGCCAACGGAAAATTACTAGCTCCAAAAACTACTACAGGCCCTAATGGCACTAATAACTTTCGAACATCTGGTTTCGCCAAGGGTTGTCGTTCAGGTTGTGCAGTATCTATTGCCGCTTCTACCCATGAACCTTCTGCTACCAACTCAGCAAAAGAACGCAATTGACCAACTGTTCTACCGCGCTCTCCTTTAGCTCTGCCTTCTGGCAACCCTGATTCAGAGCAAAACGTTTGAATTAACTCAGAATCTAATGCCAAAATTTCATCAGCAATAGCATTCAAAAATTCGGCTTTTTTCTTTCCGGAAAAAGTGCTAAAAGTCTTAAAAGCTTCAGATGCTAAATGAACAGCTTCATCAATTTCAGCTGAAGTAGCTTCTGTAAACTCCGTTTTATTTTCTAGGTTTAGTAAAGGGTTAAAGGTTTTATATTTTTTATTCCCTTTTGCTGAAATCGTTTGACCTATATGGTTTTTGCCTGTAATCATTGTTGTTTTATGCTTTTTAAATGCGTTTCTAAATCAACTGGTTTGTGCACAATTTTCTCTGAAGCTGGATATTTTTCCAACAAATGAGCTGGTCGAATGGGTCTTTTTGTAAAATTACCTCCACAATTGGGACACACGTGCTGTAAATTCGTTTCAACACATGTTTTACAAAAGGTACATTCAAAAGTACAAATCATTGCCTCTTGAGAATCAAATGGCAATAACGTGTTGCAATGTTCACAAGTTGGTCTTAATTCCAGCATCTTACAAATTCTTATAATCTGGCAATTTTGGGCGTGTTGCTAATCCGTTTTTTATAACATTTAAAACGTGTTCGCGTTCCGCTCCATAAAGCGGTAAACGCGGAGGTCGAACTTGTTCGGTTCCAATTCCTGTTGCCACTTCTGCTAGCTTAATATTTTGTACTAATTTAGGGTTTATATCTAACTCTAGCAACGGTAAAAACCAACGGTAAATTTCTAGTGCTTCTTTTATCTTACCTGCTTTTTGCAATTCGTAAATGGCCACTGTTTCTGCAGGAAAAGCGCATACCAAACCAGCAATCCATCCATCTGCACCCATCAATAAGCTTTCAAGCCCGAGCGTGTCAACACCGGTCATAATTTTTAAGCGATCACCAAAACGGTTTTTAATTCTAGTAACATTAGAAATATCTCTAGTTGACTCCTTCACCGCTTCAATATTATCGCATGTTAAAAGCTCTTCAAACATATCTAAGGTCACTTCAATCTTGTAGTCAATAGGGTTGTTGTATACCATTATTGGTAAAGATGTACTATTGGCAACCGCCTTAAAGTAGGTTACCGTTTCTCTGTCACCAGATTTATAACGCATTGGTGGTAACATCATCAAGCCCTCAGCCCCATCTTCTTCTGCTTTTTGAGCTGCCAAAATTGCCCCTTTGGTACTTTGCTCTGCAATATTAATTAATACAGGAACTTTTCCCTTTACAATATCTACCGTAGTAGTTGTTAACACCCTCTTTTCATTATCGGTTAGCGTGCTCGCTTCACCAAGCGTCCCTCCTAATACGATTCCATGAACTCCCGCCTCTAATTGGGCATTGATATTCACTTCAAATGCTTTTAAATCTAATTCGTCTTCTTCTGTAAATTTGGTAGTTACCGCGGGCATTACCCCTTTCCATTGTATGCTCATACTAATTATTTTATAACACAAAATTAGAATAAAAGCGGTTTAACTCTTAATGGAGTCTTATCCTAAACCAATACTATATTACCCAATATTAAAATTATCTATATAAATTAGGATAATTATATCAAGTTTCTATCCTTCTCTGGACAGAAGTGGAATTTACTTTAGGCATATTATTTAGGCCTTATAAAAAAATTTTCTTCAGATAATTTGGAAATTAATTTTTTTATTCTACATTTGTAGAGTTAATTCTAAACTTGTAGAACATGCAATTATCTAAAACAGAAGAGCAACTAATGCAACACCTTTGGAAACTTGAAAAAGGATTCATGAAAGATCTATTAGATGCTTTTCCTAAACCAAAACCTGCAACCACAACAGTAGCAACACTTTTAAAACGAATGACAGACAAAGGTTTTGTAGCTTATAAGCTTTATGGTAAATCAAGAGAATACTATCCATTGGTAAAGAAGAAAGACTACTTTTCTAAGCATGTAAACGGATTGATAAAAAATTTCTTTAACGACTCCGCTTCGCAATTTGCTTCTTTTTTTACTAAGGAAACGGATCTTTCAAAAGATGAATTGGAAGATTTAAAAAAATTAATCGACAACGAAATTAAAAAGAAATAACCATGCTACCATACCTCCTAAAATCCGGCGCTTGTTTATCTCTGTTTTTTCTGTTTTACAAGCTTTTCTTAGAAAATGAGAACATGCATATTTTTAAACGATTCTATTTATTGACCGCATTAATAGCTTCTTTTTTAATTCCATTTATCACTTTTACAAGTTATATACTAGTTGCTCCTATTGAAGAATTTCAATTGCTAAACCAAGCTATTATTTCAGAAGGCCCCATAGAACAACAGATCAATATGTTAAATTATATTCCCCTCATTTTATGGAGTATCTATGGTGTTGGTGTGCTGTTTTTCGGAATTAAATTTTTTTACAATATCTCTAGTCTTGTTTATAAAATTCAACGTAACCCAAAGCAAAAAACAAACAATTTTATCAATGTATTACTGAATGATTTAGTTTCTCCACATACCTTTTTTAACTATATCTTTTTAAACAAATACAAGTTTGAATCGCATCAAATTCCACGCGAAGTATTTTTACATGAACAGACACATGCCAAGCAAAAACATTCTATAGACATCTTACTCATTGAGGGATTACAAGTGATTTTCTGGTTCAATCCCTTAATCTATTTCATCAAACAGTCCATCAAATTAAACCATGAGTTTTTAGCAGATCAAGCTGTTTTAAACAACGGCTATTGTCTAACTACATATCAAAAAATTCTACTCTCATTTTCATCCAAGTCAAACCAACCAGACTTTGCAAACGCAATTAATTATTCATTAATCAAAAAACGATTTACTATTATGAAAACAAAAACCTCAGCAAAGAGCGTTTGGCTTAGAAGTCTCGTGCTATTGCCATTGCTATCAATACTAATTTATGGGTTTAGCGAAAAGGTTACCATTGAAAAAGTGGTGCCACAAACTCAAAAGGAAAACATTAATTCTACTCAAACTAAAATTTTGGAAAGCCCCATAGAGGAGCTCGAAAATAGTAATCAAGTCAATTATCTGGAAAAGCAAGACGGAGCAACGAAGGAACAGGTAGCTGAATATAACAAGTTAGCCAAGCATTATAATACAATGCCAAAAGATAATTTGATCATCAAAAACAAGGAAGTAAAACGCATGCATTATATTTATTATAAATTAATGAATGATGCTCAGAGAACAGAAGTAGAACCCTATCCTTCACTACCACCACCGCCGCCTGCAAAAAACAGCCCTTCAAACGAGCTAAACCCGGAAGATGCCATTACAGGTTTTATAAAGTTAAAAGGAACCATTCATTTTTATGTAACACAGCAAGGTCGAACCAACTATTACAACCGCTGGGGACAAAAAACCGATAAAACAGGTACGATTTTGTCTACAACGCAAACCAATGGTGACGCCGTTATTGCGGGTCAAAAAATTACTAAAGTATACAAAAACAATGCGGTTGTAGTTGAATTCAATAAAAACTGGACGAGCGATGAAGGAACTACTTTTCAAATTCCACCACCTCCTCCGCCAGCAGCTGCTAACGAAACGCTTGCAAAAGGATCAGATAAATTACAAAAAGTATTTAAAAAATTCTCTGAACAAAGTAAATTATATGTAAAGGCCATAAAACAGTATAAAGAAACAGGTGAAAACTATGATCAAGTAAGCGCCAACTATAAAAAAGTTTTGGAATATCATCAAGACTATAAAGAGTTAGCCGTTAAAGAAGGGCTACTCCCTTCGCCGCCTCCGCCACCAATAACACCTCCAAATCCAATAGATCATATGATTGAAATGGCAAAAAAAGGTGCTGTGTTTTATTATGAAGACAAAAAAATAACCTCAGATAAAGCCATAGATATTGCAAAAAAGAATAAGGATATCAACATTCTAATACACGGAAATGAATCAAGTATGCCAATAGTGAAATTATCAACTAAACCTATTGTTCTTGGTAAAAAATAAAAAAACAACTACCTATTCAAACAAAAAAAGGCTTGCAAAACTGCAAGCCTTTTTTTTATAATATAATCACTTATAATTTCTTTACATATTGCGTAATAATCACTATTTGTTGTCCGTCTACTTTTCCTTCAATATATTCAGCATTTTCACGGTCTAAACGAACATTTCTGACTGCAGTTCCTTGTTTGGCAACCATACTAGAACCTTTTACTTTTAGGTCTTTTATCAACACTACAGAGTCACCCGCTTCTAAAATCACTCCATTCGCGTCTCTGTGTATAATTTTTTCACTTTCATCAACACCCTCACCTGTTTCTTGGGCAAACTTTAATACAGCCTCATCTAGATACATCATGTCTAATAAATCTTGCGGCCATCCCGCTGCTTTTAAGCGAGATAACATGCGCCAAGCGATTACTTGAACCGGTACATGTTCACTCCACATACTATCATTTAAACATCGCCAATGGTTTTCGTCTGTTTCCTCTGGATTTTCAATTTGAGTGATACAAGTTGCACAAGCCAAAACAGAGCCATCGACTCCACCTGTTGATGTGGGAGGAACTTCATATATGCTTAAATTTTCAGTAGCACTACATAATTCGCATTTAGAACCACTTCTGGATTCCAATTCTTTTAATAAACTCATTGTGTAATTTTTATACGGCGAAAGTACATTTTAATCAATATTTGAACAAATTTATAGCTTGCTAAAAATCACTGGATCGATTCTCTTAATTTTTTAGGCATCTTAGCAACTACCAAATCATAGGAATGGTCAATCAATTCAATAATCAATTTGGGTGGTAAATTGCTAAACTCAATAGTGTTCCAGAGCAGTTTATTCATATGATAACCTCCATAAATTAGTCCATCATGGGTCTCTCTTAATTCAATGGACCGTTCTGGATCACACTTTAAATTAATCTGCGGCGGCAAGCGCTCTAAGCCCGAAAGCGCAAACATTTTCCCTAGCACTTTAAAAACCAATGTTTGGGCATCAAATGGAAACGCTTCGGTAACTCCCTGTTTACCTAAACAGTATTCTCTGATTTCTTCTATATTCATTTTATAATTCTTTCCATTACTTTTTCAGGATGGGCTAATTCTGTAAATCCATAGTGTTCATACAAGTGATGCGCATCACTTGTTTTCAACATCCAAACCGTACAACTTTCTAAGTTAGGCTCCTCAATTACCTTTTTCATCAGCTGTTTGGCGTATCCCATCCCTCTGTATTCTGGTAAAATAAAAACATCCATTAAATAAGCAAATACCGTATAATCAGTAACCACTCTCGCAAAACCTATTTGTTGATTTTCTAAATAGACCCCAAAGCACAAAGAATTATCTATTGTTTTTTGTACTTCTTCTACGGTTCTTCCTTTAGCCCAATAGGTTTCCGTTAAAAAAGTGTGAATTACAGTAATATTTAGGTCGTTCTTATTTGTTGTTATTGTAATCACTCTTCACCAATGATGTTAAAATTCATTTAAATACAGACCGTTCTTTAAATTATTTACTCCAATAATTTGGATTTCTGTTTGTCTATTTTTAAAGCAGAATAATCCAATTTCCAACCAATCGTTTGCACAATATTCTCAATAAGTAGAATGGTCTCAAGTGCTTCGCTCTGTGCAATAGTAAACAAGTTGCTTTCTGGTATTTTTTCTAAGATGTGTAATTTGGTCTCTTTATGGAGTTCTGTCAAATCAGCAGCTTCAAACTTATTGAACATGCCATCTTTTTTATCGTAATAATTTAAGTCTGTTTCAACACTCAATACTTCTGGCTGCGGAAAATCGTGTAAGACAACTGTTTTCTTTTTTGGATTGGCCGTAAGCTTTATTTTTGAAAAATCATAGCCCACATGTGCTTTTGCATTGATAACTACCAAGGCCTTTTTTTTACTTGACAACAATTTCAGGAATCGCTCTTTTACATGTTCATAGTGATAAATTTCAGCAAAATCTCCTTCTACAGTTATGAGTTTACATACCTTTTTAATCTTGTCTAGTATAATAACAGATTGTGATTGAGCTAATCTTTTGGATCGTTCATACTTAAGATAGACAACAAGACCTACAGTCACTAATATACCCATTAATAAACCTAGGAACACTTCCATCTAATCTAGAATTTGATATAAAATAGGTTTACTAGGTGTGGCATCATTTTCAAACGGTGCAATTTGAAGGTTCAAGAAGTATTTACCATCTACTATGTGATTTGGCACAAAAATCAATTCAGTTATTGTTGCTTCAAATCTGATTTTGCCTTTTGTGTTCCAAAATGCATTGTGAGCTGCTAACTTACCTCCGTCCTTTTCTCTGTCAATTGAAGGCAAATCAATTAATAAATGTTCTATTCCCTTCTCTTTTAAATAAACAACAGCTTCCTCAAGTAGGTAAGGCGGATTTGTATTAGAATAATTTGCTGATAATTTTTCCACAGTATTTGGTATTGTTCTAATTACGATCGCTTCCCTTTTTTTATTTCCCAGCACAAATTGCATTTGCTTTTTTGAAATAACAAAATCTCCTGCCATTTTTTCTGGAGCAACGGTTACTACTTCTGCCAAAAAGAAAAACTGTTTTAAATTTTTATTAATTGAATGAAATTCTTTGGTAATATGCCCAACACATTCTGTATGTGTACCATGGGCATGTGGATTAAAATCAATAGCATTAAAATTCACAGGATCTTTCTTGGCAACACTCATTATTTTTTTAAACGTTGGTGCTTTTTGATACCAAGCAATCACATTCTTTCTAGACATTCGTAATGGCATAGAAATATCTAGTGGTTCAGATAAATTTATCTTTAACTTTCGTGAGCTATATTGAATTGTAGTGAGCATGTCACAAATATAATTAAATCAGAAACAATTCACTAGCAATTCCATCAACTAAAAATTTTCCTTTATTAGTTGTTACTAATTTGTCAAAACCCTTTTGAGATTCATTAAAATCACTTGAAATCAATTTAAGTAAACCTTGCTGAATAAATTTTTGAGCAGTTTTAAGCAATTGATTTTTATAGTCAACACCAAAATCTGCTTCAATCTTGGTTAAGGAAACGCCCCAGATTGTTCTTAAACCTGTCATAATTTGTTCATTGAACTTATCCTTATCAGAAAGCGCTTCTTTTTCGCTAGGCAATTCATTTTGCTGAATGGATTTTATATACTTCGTATTGTTCGAAATATTCCAACTGCGCTGATTTCCATTAAAAGAATGTGCCGATGGCCCTAAACCTAAATAGGCCTTTCCTAACCAATACGATGTATTGTGTTTTGAAAAATAATTGGGTTTACCAAAATTGGAAATTTCATAATGTACAAAACCCTGCTCATGGGTTTTTTCTACCAAATGATTAAAATGTTGTAAGGCCAAGGTTTCATTAATTGGAGGATAGGATCCTTTTTTTATAAACACATCTAAGGCTGTCTTAGGCTCAACAGTTAAGGCATAACTTGAAATATGACGGATGCCAAAATCAAAAGCAATTTCTAAATTTTTATTCCATTTTTCAACACTCATATTCGGAATACCATAAATTAAGTCGATGGTTATATTATCAAAATGGCGGGTGGCCTGTGCCAAACATTCTTTGGCTTCTTCTGATGAATGTGCTCGATTCATACTTTTTAAATCGTCTTCAAAAAATGATTGAATACCAATACTTAAACGATTAATACCTATCGCTTTATAAGCTTCAAAAATAGATGGCGAGGCTTGCTTATCCATTAAATCATCAGGGTTTGCTTCTATGGTGATTTCCGGGTCTTCAATAACATTAAAATGCTCGTAAACCGTATTGATTAATAATTGCAACTCTTCTACAGTTAATAAACTAGGTGTACCTCCTCCAAAATAAATGGTCTCAACAGTACTATCTTGCAGTTCAGCTTTGCGGAGTACCATTTCTTGAATTAAGGCGTGTACCAATTCATCTTTCCGTTTTAACGAAGTAGAAAAGTGAAAATCACAATAGTGACACGCTTGTTTACAAAATGGAATATGGATGTAGATGCCGCTCATTTAGTGTACAGTTTACAGTTGCAGTGCTCAGTATTACTTTGAACCAAATTTATCAGGGTTATTTATCATATAATTTATTAGTTTCCCCACCTCTTCACTTTCAGAAATTAATCGACCTAAAACTATTTCATCTATGTAATTACACTCCTTTGCAAACAACAACCAGGTCTGAGTTTCAGAATTTTCGGCATCACTATCCGATAATTTACTAATAAAATGCTTTGGATATAATCTTTTTCGATACGCTTCAGAAATATTTACAGTGACACTTCTTGAAGATCTTCTTATTTGGTCTGTTAACGAATATATTTCTTCTCTTGGGAATGCTTTTGAGGTCTCAAAAATTTTCATTGCTAAATCAAAGGATTTTTTATAAGCTAATAAATCTTTAAATGCCATAACTTTCAAATTTATACAATTACTGCCAACTGCCACTGCAATCTGTTACTATCAACCTATTTTCTTCGGATTACCTTTCACAAAAGCTCCCCATCCAGAGTAGTTTTTACCAACTTCTACACGTCCTTCATTATAAAAATGACAAACGGCAGCAGCTAAACCATCAGTAGAATCTAAATTTTTGGGCAATTCTTTCAATCCCAAGGTGCTTTGTAACATTTTAGCTACTTGTTCTTTGCTCGCATTTCCATTACCTGTAATGGCCATCTTTATTTTTTTTGGCGAATATTCTGTTATTGGTATATCACGCGATAAACCTGCGGCCATCGCCACGCCTTGTGCCCTCCCCAATTTTAACATACTCTGTACATTTTTACCAAAAAACGGCGCTTCAATAGCAATTTCATCAGGGTGGTAATTATCTATCAACTCAATAGTGCGTTCAAAAATCAATTTTAGCTTTACATAATGATTGTCATACTTCTGTAATTGCAACTCATTCAATTGCATGAAGTGCATTTTTTTATTGACTACTTTTATCAACCCAAACCCCATTATAGTGGTTCCTGGATCTATTCCTAATATGATTTTTTCTGTATTCAAATTTATGAAGGCTATTCCTACAAAACTAAGCAATTATCCTTGGATAATATTATATAAAAAAGCGGATGTTTCAATTCGAAAGTTATTCCATTTGGATTTTAATACGGATGCGGAAAATAGGAGTTTAGCATGGTACCATCTTCAAATAAATCAATAATTGCATAACCTGGTGGCGTTTGATAATACCAATGTTTTTGCGCAGAATTTTCATCACCTTCTTCCCACCATGCACCACTCAAGGCTCCATTACAAAAATAGTTTACATTGTTATAAACTGAATGATCCAATAAGTGAATATGCCCACCAATACAATTTATTTTTTTGTCTTTGTGCTTGTAAAAAATGGTTGTAATCTCCTTGCTATCCTTATGGTTTCCATTTTTAAAGACACCACACGCGCTGAGTATCGGACAGTGAGACATGATTAATACTGGGGTTCTGGCCGGAAGTTTCTCTAGATCTTTCTCTAACCATTCACGCTGATCTTCACCTAAAGCAATCGTCTTATCATTGAGACTATCTAATATAATAAAATGCCATCCGTTTTTGTCAAAACTATAAAATGTTGAAGGCATTTCTAATTGTTTCGCTACATAATCTTTACCATACATTGGGTCCGTTTTTTCTGGAGCTGCCCACCACATATCGTGATTTCCCAAACAACTATACATTTCATATTCAGAAAATTCGCTTCTTAATGCCTTCCATATATTCCATTGCTCATTGACCCGTTCTCTTTCTATGTGTTTATAATTGGCTGCATAAATAATATCACCCCCATTCATAAAAAAATCAATCTCGTGCTTCTTTATATCCGCTAAACATTTCTTAAATCTATTCGGCGCATCATGCTCTGGCCTCATATGAATATCTGTGATATGCGCAATTCTTAAAATCCGATTTTTATTCTTGAAGGTTTCTATACTTGTTGAAGCGGATATCATTGGCGCAATGGCCATTGCGCCTGTAACCAGACCTAATTGTTTTAAAACAGTTCTTCGAATAGGGTTAAAATTTTTAGCGGTATCTGTCATCTTATTTTAATATGTCTAGTTGACACAAATATTTACTTACTTTGTACTTTATCCACGAAAATACAATTCGTTGCCTAACAAAACTAAAAAATTCTTATTTCTTCTAGTTAAATTGACCATTATCATTGGCGCCTTTTATTTTATCTACAATAAAGTGGTATATAATGAACACGTAGCATTTAACGTTTTCGCGTCTCAGCTAGAAACAACAATTTTCAATAATTATACGACGCTCCTTTTACTCTTGTTCTTTTCTTGTTTCAACTGGTTTTTTGAAATTTTAAAATGGAAAACACTAGTCTCTTATTGTAAAAAAATAACCTTTGTAGCAGCTGCTAAACAAAGTTTAGGTTCACTCACAGCCTCCTTATTTACACCCAATAGAATCGGCGAATATGGCGCAAAAGCCATTTATTACAAAAAAGGCACACGAAAAAAAATTATGCTCCTCAACCTAATAAGCAACAGCACCCAAATGGGAGTTACGGTGCTTTTCGGAAGTATCGGACTCCTATATTTCCTCCTTCACTTCGATGTAACTATTGAGCTATTTTCACTTCGAAAATTGGCTTATTTAATGGTGCTACTCATTTTATTAATCGTGTTAGGGAGTACATTTGGATTTAAAAAAATTCGCGGTTTTTATATCGACAAAATCATTCATTTTATAAAAAACATTCCCGCGCATATTCAGTTTAAAAATGTTCTTTTTTCCATCATTAGATACCTCATTTTTTCACATCAATTTTACTTTTTAGTATACACTTTTGGTATTCAAACAGATTACCACACTGCCATGGCGCTCATAAGCAGCATGTACTTATTAGCCTCATTAGTACCCAGCCTTAGCTTTTTCGATTGGCTAATAAAAGGTTCCGTAGCTGTTTGGGTCTTTAGTTTTATTCAAGCCGACGAATTAATAATCATTACAATTACCTTGGTTATGTGGTTGCTTAATTTTGGCATACCCGCTATTTTTGGAAGCTATTACGTATTAAATTTCAACTTTTCAGCTACCTTAGAACCAACAAAAGAACAACATAGCTCATGATATTTTTAGCCGCATTCATAACCACCATCTATGTAGGGCTCATTACGTCCTTCATCATTGGTATGGATGCAGTGAAGCCTTTCAAGACGACTAAAAAGGAGGCCAACAATTCATTTTCGATACTTATTCCTTTTAGAAATGAAGCAGCAAAATTACCCACACTACTGAAAAGTTTAGAGCACTTAAACTATCCAAATAGCAAGTTTGAAGTTGTATTTATTGACGACGATTCTGATGATGATTCAGTGAAAATAATAGAAAGACACTTCAACAAGCTCAGTATAACATTCTCGATATTAGAAAATGTTCAAAAAACCAATTCACCAAAAAAAGATGCGATTGATACCGCCATCCAACACAGTAAGTTTAACTGGATCGTAACTACGGATGCAGATTGTAGCCTCCCTGAAAATTGGTTACACACTTTCGATGGATTTATTCAAGAAAAGAATCCGAAAATGATTGTAGCACCCGTAGCCTACGAGTCGAAAAATACTTTTCTAGAGCGATTTCAACAATTGGATTTTTTAAGTTTAATGGGAAGTACTCAGGGCGGATTTGGAATAAAAAAACCCTTTTTGTGTAATGGTGCTAATTTGTGTTATAGTAAACAAACCTTTTTTGAGGTAAACGGTTTTGAGGGCAATAACACCATTGCCAGTGGAGATGATATTTTTTTACTAGAGAAAATTACTACCGCGTATCCGAATGGAGTGTCCTATTTAAAAGCTACCGACGCTATAGTCACTACAACACCACAACCCACATTTAAAAAATTGATAGCGCAACGGGTACGTTGGGCTGCTAAAGCTACGGCGTATAAAAATAAGTTTAGCAAGTTTGTGAGCCTTACAGTAGCTAGTATGAACCTACTGTTAATCATACTCTTTTTAGGTAGTCTATTTATCAATATATCTTGGCAATTAACACTAACTGTTTTTGTACTTAAATTTTTAATAGACGGAATCTTACTCTTTAAAACAGCAGCTTTTTTCAAGCAGCTTTATGTACTGAAGCAGTATTTGTTGAGCAGTTTACTGTATCCCTTATTTACTATGTTTGTAATTGCAACTTCCTTGAAGACTGATTATCAATGGAAGGGAAGAAAATTTAAAAAGTAAGCATGTCATTAATCAACTACCACACTTCCAATCCGGTTTTTAGCCGTACGCTTTGGGCAACTAGTTTCAAAAAGTCGGCTCGAATGACGCTTAATGGTATCTTCTTTAAATCGTTTTTATCCATTGTACTTTTAAGTAGTACAACTTGGTATGTATGGGATTTAGTTTCTCAAGGTATCGATGTAAAGTGGTACACTACTGGCGGTATGATAGCAGCTATTGTTTTTAGCATTTTAACTTCTTATAAACGTACTTGGGCACCGATCACAACGCCGCTATATGCTTTGGCAAAAGGGCTGTTTTTGGGCGGAATTTCGGCTTATGCCGAGCTCCAGTTTCCAGGACTCCCTATGAAAGCTGTTAGTATTACTATCCTTACTTTTTTTGTGATGCTCTTTCTGTACAAAGTGCATATTATTAATGTTACCAAACGTTTTAGAAGTGTTGTTATTACCGCTGCCATCACCATTATGTTCATCTATATCATTCATTGGATATTGACATTTTTCGGACTGAGCTTACCATTTGTTTGGGGAACCTCTTGGTTCGCTATCGGATTTAATATCGTTGCTGCCATTATAGCTTCGTTGTCTTTGGTATTGGATTTTGATTTTATCGACAGAAAAATTGGCAAGGCGCCCAAGTATTACGAGTGGGTGGCAACCTGGGGTTTACTGGTAACCTTAGTATGGTTGTATATTGAGGTGTTGCGATTGCTAAAAAAACTGGCGATTCGTTTTTAATCAATCGTTTTAATAATTAATGATAATTTGAACTGTGACCGTACGGGAATTCCTCTTTTTAGGGCTGGGTCCATTTGTGGTAGTTGAGCGACACTTGCTCGGATTAAACTATCTAATTTTGGTAAGTTTTGCTGTACTTCTTCAGAAGATTTGATTGCTACAACTGTTGCCATTCCATAGTTATCAACCAACAAATCTACAAATGCTGTGTCATTCACTCGCTTTTTAACAACATATTCATGAGATAAAAGTAGGTCAGAAATAATTGAAGTCAATGTTGTTTCGAAGCACTTTTTGCGGGCAGTTGTTTCTGTTAGGCTTTGGCAATCTGTAAATAAAGGATATTCATCCACTTTCGTAAAATCAATCACAGTATCAACTACTTTTAACTGATTTACGGCGGTACTCGAATGCGGCGAAAAAATTTCGCATGATGTAAGTATTAGCAAAAAAATAAATCCGGTTATTCGCCTTAACATTGTTACTTTATTGACAATGTGAAAGTACAATTTTTTGTTAAAACATGTTAGTCAACCTTTTCCCCTTTTATGAACAAGTCTTTTGTGATCTCTTTGATCCGTTTATTGGCAAATGTGGTTTGTGTTTCATCGTGCGTTTCAAACTTTTGTACATAGCTTTTATAATGTTTGAGTACTATCTTTTTATCCTTATAATACGAATTGCAGTTAAAAGCCAATCGAAACAAAATGGTGCTAATCCGATAAGAATCAGTTTTTTTATGAAAATTTAGTCTACCATCAACGTTATAGGTAAGGTATATTTTACACTTACTTTTTTGCCATCTCCTAGTTTTCCAGGTATCATCTTCGGCAAATCATTCACTACTCGAATAGCCTCTTTTTCCAATGCTTCGTGCGGACCCCGACTTTTTACATCCGTAATATCACCTTCTTTATCTATGGTAAACTGCACATAAACCCTATTCTTACCTTTATCAAGACTTAGCGTATTGGCCATTCCTGCATTAAAATTCTTAGTAATATGTTTTTGTATTTGCTCTTGAACGCACTTTTTAATGTCTTCAGCATCTTCACAACCAGGGAAAATCGGAATTTCCTCTACCGCGGCAAAAGGAACAGACTCATCAATTTCTGAGTTTTTTGGATCAAAACTTTCGGTCGCTTCCATTTTTTTGGTGTTTTCTGCCGCTATCATCAACGTAATAGGTAATGTATACTTTACACCTACTTTTTTTCCTTTATGTTCACCTGATATCATTTTAGGCAAGCTTTTAACAACTCGAACGGCTTCCTCTTCTAGAGCTGCATGTGGACCTCTAGCTTTCACATCTATTATTTCACCATTTTTATCAATAGTAAACTGTACATACACTCTTTTTTTTCCTGGCTCTAATTCTAAATCACCGGCTAAACTTGTATTGTATTTTATAGCAACGTGTTTTTGTATTTGTTCTTGTAAACATTTTTTTGAATCTGCAGCATCCTCACAGCCTGGAAAAATTGGTGCCTTTTCAATTATGGCAAAAGTAATTTCTTCAATACTTTCTGTTTTTGATTTAAGTTCATCTTCTTTATTTTCACAACTGGTATATACCAACATACTAACTAATACGGGTAACAA
>TARA_R110002073_G_scaffold8207_1_pt1 | contig 151609 bp, 156 predicted proteins | sample TARA_R110002073 | Tara Oceans TARA_R110002073 (sample SAMEA4397174) | marine metagenome | biome: Polar Biome; feature: [DCM] deep chlorophyll maximum layer (ENVO:01000326); material: water (ENVO:00002006), including particulate matter (ENVO:01000060) such as... | depth 40 m
CTGTAATGGTATAGGTAAGTGTTGGATCAGTTGCGCCATAGACTTTAGATAGCCCTGAATTGGCCGTGACTGTTAAGGCTGCTTGGGTAATCCCAAAAGTGCTCGTAACAAAACTAACACTGTAGTTTGTATCGGCTGCAGAAGCTGGCGTAACAACATAATTGGCTACATTCTCGCCCGAAGCTCTTGAAATACTTACGGGTGTATCTAAATCGCCTTCTACATCGCCATTCACAAATCCTGTAATGGTATACGTTAAGGTTGGATCGGTTGCTCCATAGACTTTACTCAGACCTGAATTGGCTGTTACTGTTAAAGGTGCTTTGTTTATGGTTAGGGTAATGTCTTTTGTTCCTGCTGTAAAACCTCCATTAGCAGCTTGAGTTGCTCTGATGGTTACAGTTCCTGAATTACCTAAAGTAACCGTTTCATTATTGGTTCCTGATAAACTTGCTGAACCAGTTCCTCCTGCTACTATTGAATAACTGATTGCTCCTGATGAATTTGAGGTAGCTCCTAAATTAAAATTGGCCTCCCCATAGGTTTTATTAAGATCAGCAAATGCTATTGTAGGTGCTGTTAAATCAGTCACCACTATCTCATCAAAGATGAACAATACGGAAGCTCCACCACTTTTTGTAATTGTAAAACTAGTAACACCAATCCAACCTAAGCTGACAATTTTTGCGCCTGTAGGAATAGTAGTATTAACAACTGAATTTGAACCCCCAGTTGGTGTAATTACCCAATCTTCAGATCCTGAAACTGCATTTACTAATTGAATACTTGTAAGGTTAACTGCACTACTAAATGAAACAGTTTGTGAGGCTACACCAGCTCCACTTGATCCAATAGTATTATAGTTTGTCCCTGAAAAATTATTTATATCTGAGATCGCTACATCACCTCCAGAATTAGTCACCGTAGCTGTTACTCCATTGATCGTTTCTGTAACTGTTCCTGTTCCTGAAGCGATTGTCCATCGAAAATTAGTATTCAATGCCGATGATGTGATGTCTATTTTTGTAGGTGAAGTTTGTCCATTTCCAGGGAATGCTTCATCATCCACTGCCACAACATACACATCGTATGCTGTACCTGGTGTTAATCCTGCTACATCGATGACTCCTGAAAATCCTGCTGTGGTAAAGGCTTTACTTCCAGAAAACAATGCATCATTCTTTGAAGAGTCATGACCTGCTCTTACATTTGCTGTGCTTGGCGCATTTGCACCATCTGGAAGAACTACATAATACACTGTTCCTGACTCATCCAAATCGACATTCAACTCAAAATATAAATCATCTAAACTCGAGGAAAATGGGGTGCTGTTCTCAAAAACTGGAGGTGCTGTATCAGCTGTGGTAAAACTAAAAGTTGTTTCATCTGTAATTCCCGCGAAGCTATTGCTGTTGATATCATCAATTGCAGTGGCTGGTATTTGAATAGCATATTCATTCAGACTCGAAAGATTATTGGTTGGATTGATGTATAGTTTATCGTTGCTTATACTAATCGTTCCATCTGTTGGAGAAGTACCTCCAACTGCTGAAAAAATGTTGAAGGATTCAACATCCGTAGCTCCTGTCACATCTCGTAAAACAACGTTGCCAGATCCAGGAGAAATGTTTTCACTAAAATCTAATATAATTATGGCTGTAGTAGACACACCTGTTGCATTGTCTGTTGGTGTTGAGCCAGCACTGTTGAAGGTTGGGACTACTCCATCGATTACTAAAACTTTATTAGCTCCTAATGAGTTTGCTGCTCCTGGGGTGGCTAAAGTAAGCGTTGCATTATTTCCTGCTGCATCCTGAATACTTGTTCCTGCTGTTAATGAATTCGTTGCTACATAATCTAAGTCTGAACTAACATCTCCTGCTTGTACTGTATAACCAAATTGTAAAATGGTCGATCCACTTCCTGTTCCATTGTAATTGATCGTTCTATCTGTCGATCCCGTTTCTAAAGTAAGTTCTGGTGTTCCTGTTACTGTAACCGCCTCACTAAAAGTAACCGTTACTACAACTGCATCTCCTACCTTATAAGTCCCATTGGCTGTGGTTGCACTTACACTGGTTACTGTTGGAGATATATTATCTACAACGGTTACCGTAAGCGCCTTTGCAAAGTCATCTGTTCCATCATTGGTATTTACTCGAATATTATGAGTTCCGGCAATCAAAGCACCGTTAGATCTTAATGTAGTTCCGCTAATATTAAAATTACCATTGTCTGTAGATCCTGTTCCGCTTACTAAAGTATACGTATGTGAATCACTTACATCTGTGTCGGTAGAGGAAAGCGTTCCTATAGTCGCATTCACACCTAAAGTACTCTGATTCACAGAAGATGGTGTTAATGTAATATCTGTAGGTGCTGAGTTAGGAAGAGGAGTATTATTGATAAATAATTGAAGTCTAAGTCCATTTGTATTAAAGTCAGAACTTAAACTTAAATTAGTAGCAAAAACATCTAGATCTCCATCTCCATCTACATCACCCACCCCTTTAATAGTGGTACCTGAGTTAAAACCTGTTAATATTGGTGCAACATTAAAAACAGTAGAATGGGCAACATAAGCTGTACCTGATCCATTATTTAGATAAAACTGAGTATTTTGACTGTTAGTACCACTAGCAAAATCAATATCCCCATCTCTATCAATATCTCCAAGTGTGCTAACAATAATAACATCAGTATTAGTAGTACTTTGTGCTGGATTTATATTTCCGTTGTTAAAGTGAAAACTGTTTGTTGTCACAAAATCTCCTCCAACAATGGCAGTACCAACTCCTGCATTAATATAAATATCATCAAAACCATCTCCATTAAAATCTGCTAAACCACTATCACTTGAATAGATTGATCCTATATTAGCTGCTGTAAGAGTAAATGTTCCTGAACTATTGTTAGAAAATATAACAGTTTTATCACCTCCAACAAATACTGCATCTAAGTCATTATCTCTATCTAAGTCTGTTAACAATGTATCTTGAAACCCATCAGATCCAAGACCTGAAACACTTGCTTTAGTAATTGTCTGTGTAAGTGAAAACGAACCGCTTGCATTGTTTTTATAGACTAGAACTTGTGTATCTGAACCAATAACAAGATCAACATCTGTATCCCCATCTATATCTCCAACACCAACAGCTCTTCCAAAAACACCTGTAGATGTTATCGTTTGCGTGTCTGTAAAGGTTCCACTACCATTATTGATTAATATTTTTACTTGGGGAGTTAAAAATTCTACTATGGCGTCTAAATCATTATCCCCATCTACATCAACTAAATAATATTTTTCAGTTCGATTGGCCGAAGATGCTCCAAAGTTAATTGTTTGAAATAAAGTAAAAGTTCCACTTCCATTATTTTTAAAAACTAAATCTGCTATTTGATCTCTAGCAACAATTATATCATTATCATTATCCCCATCTATATCTGCTACTGTAACATCTTTACTGGATGCTGTTTGAGTGGATTGAAAATTGTCTATAATTTGACCCGCAGTAAAGGTAAGTTGGGCAATTGTGTTGGTTGAAAAAAAAGTAACAAATAGGAATGACAGGAGAAAAGTAATTTTCTTCATAAATGGATAGTTTGGTTGAATGTGGTTTTGTTATTAAAAAGGGGGGTGATAAATATAGTAAAAAAAGCAAGGTGTATCTTCACTGTAATACTCTTTCTTTTTTTTTTTACGAAAATATACGAAAAACAGGTATTTACACCTGTTTAAAAAAGAAAAAAGCCGCTCAATGAGCGGCTTTTTTTATGAATACATCTTTAGACGTAGTTCTTTTATTTTTGGATCATCGAGATATTCATCAAAAGTAGAGTACCTATCGATTACTCCTTTTGGTGTTAATTCTATGATTCTATTTGCAACCGTCTGTGCAAATTCGTGGTCATGAGTTGAAAACAAAACAGTACCTCCAAAATTAATTAAGGAATTGTTTAAGGCTTGAATAGATTCAAGATCTAAGTGATTTGTAGGTTCGTCTAATATTAAAATATTTGCTCTCTTCATCATCATTCTAGACAACATACAACGTACTTTTTCACCTCCAGAAAGCACATTACTTTTCTTTAATGCTTCCTCTCCTGAGAAAATCATCTTCCCTAAAAACCCACGTAAAAAAACTTCTTCTCTCTCCTCTTCTGTTTGAGCATACTGACGTAGCCAATCAACCAAGTTTAAACTGCCATCTTGAAAATAACTTGAATTATCTAAAGGCAAATACGACTGAGTTGTTGTAACTCCCCAATCGAATTTCCCAGAATCTGCTTTTCCGTTTCCTGCAACAATTTCATAAAACGCTGTGATAGCTTTTGAATTCTTAGAAATTATAGCAACTTTATCTCCTTTGTTCAGATTGATATGAATGTCGTTAAATAAAACTCCTTCATCAGATGTTTTAGACAATCCTTCAACATTTAAAATTTGATCTCCGGCTTCTCTTTCACTTTTAAAAATGATAGCAGGATAACGTCTACTTGATGGTTTAATCTCATCGACGTTTAATTTTTCAATCATCTTTTTTCTACTGGTTGCTTGCTTCGACTTAGCAACATTGGCAGAAAAACGACGAATAAATTCTTCTAGCTCTTTCTTTTTATCTTCCGCTTTTTTATTTTGTTGTGCTTTTTGTCTTGCCGCTAACTGACTAGACTCATACCAAAACGTATAACTTCCTGAGTAGTGATTTATTTTTCCAAAATCGATATCTGAAATGTGAGTACAAACGGCATCTAAAAAGTGACGGTCGTGAGAGACAACAATTACTGTATTATCGAAATTAGCTAAGAAATTTTCTAACCAAGCAATGGTTTCAAAATCCAAATCATTGGTAGGCTCATCCATAATAAGTACATCTGGAGATCCGAAAAGTGCTTGTGCAATTAATACACGTACTTTTTGTTTTCCATCCAATTCACTCATTAATGTATAGTGCAGCTCTTCTTTGATTCCTAAATTTGACAACATTGCTGCTGCATCAGAATCAGCGTTCCAGCCATTCATCTCTTCAAACTTAACCTGCAACTCACCTATTTTCTCTGCATTTGCATCTGTATAATCAGCATATAATGCGTCAATCTGAGATTTAATAGCAAATAAATCTTTGTTTCCCATCACCACAGTTTCAAGAACTGGATGTTCATCAAAAGCATAGTGATCTTGACTTAAAACAGACATTCTCTTTCCTGATTCTAAGTGAACATGCCCTGAAGTTGGGTCCATTTTCCCTGAAATAATTTTCAAGAAAGTAGATTTCCCTGCACCGTTAGCACCTATAATACCATAGCAATTTCCTTGAGTAAACTTTGTATTTACTTCATCAAACAGAATTCGTTTACCAAATTGAACAGATAGATTAGAAACTGATAACATTGATTTTCTGACTTTTAAAATTTCGATGCAAAAGTATGAAATTGATTTATGTTTTTACCTCTCATTCTATAGATGTTTTAATAGAGAACTATTAAATTTTTAATTTCAATTTCAATTGTATATTTTAGCTCGGTTTTAATTAAAATTTAAACCTTTTTAACAAGCAATTAACAGCAAGCACAATTGTAGATGCTTACTTTTGTATTCGAAATGAGATTGAGTTTGAACATGATAGAACGATTAAGTAAACTGATAGCGCTTTTAACCATTGTAGTCTTAGTAGGCTGTAGTGAGACATCTGAGAAGAACATTACATATTTTGGGGGCAAAATAATTAATCCTAAAGTCAATTATGTTGTTTTATTTGATTATCAAACTGCTATTGATACCTTTTACTTAGATCAGAATAATAATTTTTTAGGAGAATTACCTTCTCTTAAAGAAGGACTGTTCTATTTTAGGCACAGTAATGAACATCAATATATTTACTTGAAACCTAAGGATAGTGTCCTTATTCGTCTAAACACTTGGGATTTTGATGAATCTCTAGTATTTAGTGGTAAAGGTGCTCAGCGAAATAATTTATTAATTGATTGTTTTTTGGATAGTGAAAAAGAAGAAAAGCAATTTTTCTCTTTTTATGATCTAGATCCTGAATCTTTTACTCGTAAAGTAGATGCGATAGAAGAAATTAAATTAAAAAAATATAAAGAGTATACTACAAAAAACCCTGATGAATCTGAGAATTTTCTAAAGGTTTTTAAAATAGCTCTTACATATCCTCTATACGGTCATGTAGAGAATTATCCTTTGGTACATCGTATGAAAAAACATGATGTATCCCATGAAGTTAACAAAGATTTCTACAAACACAGAGAAAAGATTACTTCGAGTCAAGATTCAATAATTTACTATAGTGCCTATCGTAATTATGTTGTCAATAATATTTACAATATTGTCTACAGCCATGGACATAAAACAGATTCAGATGAGTTTACTATTGATCTATTAAAAACAATTAATCATAAAATTACTAATGAAGATTTCAAGAATAGATTGTTGCGCCAAGCAATGTTAAGTCATTTTTATAGACAATCTACTTGCCAATACAATCCAAAAACGTTTGAAACTTATTTTTCTTTAAGCACCAATTCATCTGATGAAAATTTAATAACAAGATTATTAAACGATACTAAAAGGTTAAACGTTGGTAAAAAAGTAACTGATTTCCGTATTACTGACTATAATCATACAGATCGATCGATTACAACTTTAATTAAAAAGAAAAACTCATTTGTATATTTTTGGAACCCTCAATATTCTAGTAGAGATTACATTAATTCAAGAATTTATTATCTGACACGTAAATTTCCTACGATAAAGTTTATAGGTGTTAAAATTGATGGAAATGCTACTGGTAGATTGAAGAAAATTGATATTAAGAGTCAATACTATTTAACTCCTAATAGTGACGCTAATGAGTTTTTAACTAGTAAAATGCCTAGAGCATTAATTATAAACAACAAAGGTGTTTTGATTAATGGATATGCATCACTAGCCTCTGATAACACATATAAACAACTGAAAGAACTTTCAAAAAAGTAATTCTTCTTTCTATCAACTCTATTCTATTTATTTGTATTACATTTGCACGATTTTTTGAGTGAATGTTATAACTCGTTAAAAATCAAAGTCGTTAGTATGAATTAGGATTTGCAGGTGGGCGTCTGTGGATCTAAAAAAACACAGTATGTCAACATTTTTAGAATTAGGTTTAAAAGAACCTATCAACAAAGCATTGACGGATTTAGGTTATGAAAAACCAACCGTTATTCAAGAAAAAGCAATTCCACAAATCATCTCTTCAACAGACGATTTAAAAGCATTTGCACAAACAGGAACAGGAAAAACAGCAGCTTTTAGTCTTCCTATTTTAGAATTAGCAGATGATAGCAATAAAAATACTCAAGCTATTATCCTATCTCCTACTCGTGAGCTTGCCGTTCAAATAGGAAATAACATTAAAGAATTTGCTAAATACATTCCAAATATGAAAGTGGTTACCGTTTATGGTGGCGCCAATATAGAGGAACAAATTAGAGGGTTGAAAAAGGGAGCTCAAATTGTAGTTGGAACACCTGGAAGAACAGTAGATTTAATCAACAGAAGAGCTTTAAAGCTTGGAAATGTTCAATGGTTGGTTTTAGATGAAGCAGATGAAATGTTAAACATGGGGTTCAAAGACGAATTAGACAAAGTCTTGGATGCTACTCCAGAAACAAAACAAACATTATTATTCTCGGCAACCTTCCCTAGGGAAGTTGAAGCAATTGCTAGGAACTATATGACCAAGCCTGTAGAAATTACTTCAGGTCAAAAAAATTCAGGATCAGATAATGTAAGTCACGAATACTATTTAGTAACCGAAAGAACTCGTTACCAAGCCTTAAAAAGAATTGCAGATTTAAATCCAGATATCTATGCAATCATTTTTTGTAGAACTCGTAGAGAAACACAAGAAGTTGCAGACAACTTAATAAAAGACGGATATAATGCTGATGCATTGCACGGAGAACTATCTCAAGCACAACGTGATTCTGTTATGGGGAAATTTAGAAAGAAAACGGTTCAAATATTAGTAGCTACAGATGTTGCTGCTCGTGGACTGGATGTAAACAGCTTAACACACGTAATCAACCATAAATTACCAGATCAGATAGAAAACTACACACACAGAAGTGGAAGAACTGGTAGAGCTGGAAAAACGGGTATTTCTATTGCTTTAATTAACAATAAAGAAAAAGGAAGAGTTGGTGCAATAGAGCGTATTATCAAACAAAAATTTGTTCATACTAAAGTTCCTAGTGGAAAAGAGATTTGCCAAAATCAATTGATGCATTTAATTGATAAAGTAAATGCTATTGAGGTTAAAGAAAGTGAAATTGAAAACTTTCTTCCAAGTATCTATGAAAAACTAGAGGGGTTAAGTAGAGAAGAATTGATTCAGAAATTTGTCTCTTTAGAGTTTAATTCTTTCTTGTCATATTATGAAAACGCAACTGATTTAAATGAACTATCTACAAGAGATAATTCTAGAGGTGGACGTGAGACAAGTGAAAACATGACTCGTTTCTTTATTAATATTGGACGTAAAGACAGTTTAAACCCAGCAAGGTTGATTGGTTTAATTAACGATCAAAAAATTGGTGAGAAAATAGAAATCGGCGCAATAGATATTTTAGATACATTCTCTTTCTTCGAAATTGACAAGAATTATGGGGAAAAAGCATTAGAAGCATTTGCTGCTAATCAACCTGAGTTTGAAGGTAGAGGAGTAAACATAGAAATCACCAAGAAAGAGCGTGGTGCTGGTGGCGGAGGCGGAAGAAGACGGGGTAGTAAACCATTTGGAAATAAAGACGGTGGTGGATACGGAAGACGAAGAAGTGCTGAGGGTTCTAGCAGAAGAAGTGATGGTGGTGATAGAGGAAGAAGCTCTCGTGGAGGTGATAGACCAGACAGGTCATCTAGTAAAAATACAGGCGGATTCGGAAGAAGACGTAGAGAGAGATAGTAATCTCCTTTAATATATTCTATAAAGCTCATCAGAAATGATGAGCTTTTTTTGATCTTAAAAAAACATGCAAAAATAGGCCCTCAAGCATTAAGTTTTGGAGTCACTGGGAAAATGTTTTTGGAAAAGGTGGCCCAATGCAGTGGCATAAGATAGAACCAAAAAATCTACGTTTCAAGTTAATAGAACAAATCAGATGGAAATAATATTTAGGAATCAAAATAAGTTAAACACTTATTAGGATTAAAAACATAAACCCCAAACTAAATAGTTTGGGGTTTATAATGTTTATTTTTAAAAAGATTACTCTTCCATAATCTGAGCCGCCATTTCTTTGTAGACTCCGCTTTCTAATTTACTACGAATCGCAGAGAAAGCAACAATTGTTTCATCGATATCTTCTTGTGTATGGGTCGCTGTAGGTATTAATCGTAAAATGATCAAGCCTTTAGGAATTACTGGATACACAACGATAGAACAAAAGACACCGTGATTCTCACGTAAATCATGTACCAAAGCCATAGCTTCTGGCACCTCTCCTTTTAAATACACAGGAGTAATACATGTCTGTGTTGTTCCTAAATCGAAACCTGCTTTACGCAAACCTGATTGTAAGGAATTGGTATTTGCCCATAATCTATCTTTTAACTCTGGCATGGTACGAACCATATCCAAACGCTTTAAAGCACCTTTTACCATTGGCATTGGTAAAGACTTTGCAAACATTTGAGACCTCATATTGTACTGTAAATATTGTACAATATCTTTATCCCCTGCAAAGAAAGCGCCTATTCCCGCCATCGATTTTGCAAACGTTGCAAAATATACGTCAATTCCATCTTGAACTCCTTGTTCATAACCAGTACCTCTACCGCTTTCTCCCAAAGTTCCAAAACCGTGAGCATCATCAACTAAAAATCTAAAATTATATTTTTTCTTTAGTTCAACAATCTCTTTTAAACGACCTTGCTCTCCACGCATACCAAAAACACCTTCAGAAATCGCTAAGATCCCTCCACCTGTTTTTTCTGCCATTTTCACAGCACGCTTCATGTTCTTTTCAAAACTCTCAATATCGTTGTGTTTGTATACAAAACGTTTTCCTGGATGCAAACGCACGCCATCAATAATACAAGCATGTGTATCTACATCGTATACAATAATATCATTTTTATTTACCAAAGCATCAATAGCAGAAACCATTCCTTGGTAACCAAAGTTTACTAAATATGAAGCATCTTTCCCAACAAATTCTGCACACTCTTGTTCTAATTGCTCATGGTATTTAGTATGGCCTGACATCATTCTAGCTCCCATTGGGTAAGCCATTCCATGCTTTGTCGCAGCTTCACCATCTACTTTTAATACTTCAGGATGATTTGCTAATCCTAAATAATCATTGATGCTCCACGTTATTAATTTCTTCCCATTGAAAGACATCCGATTAGAAATTGGTCCTTCTAATTTAGGAAATACATAGTATCCTTCAGCCTTATCAGCCCAATTCCCTAAAGGTCCTTTATCTTCTCTAATCCTTTCAAATAAGTCTTTCATCATCTATTTTAACATTTTCTTAACTAATCACTTTTCAAGGGTGCAAAGTAACCGAATTTTTAGGAGTTATTCAAATAAAAAAAGGGGTTGATTGTTAACAGTCGAAAATAAATATAATTCTAATTTACCCTATCGATTTACTATACTTATGTAGAACACAAAAGATTATCGTTATAGGAACCCTTGTTCTTTCATCCAATCATCGCTATATACTTTTGTAACATACCGTGATCCATGGTCAGCAAAAATCAATACAACAATACTATTCTCATCAAACATGCCTTTTTTGGCATACTGTTCTGTAGCTTGCATGACAGCACCACTAGTGTATCCAGGGAAAATCCCTTCAGAAGTAACTATCTCTCTTGTTTTAAATGCCGCATTTTTATCTGTCACTTTTTCGTAAACATCAATAACATCAAAATCAGTAGCGGTTGGAATTAAGTTTTTCCCTAATCCTTCAATCTTATAAGGACTGATCTCGTTTTCGTCAAACTCACCAGTCTCGTGGTATTTCTTCAATACTGATCCAACAGCATCTACACCTAGAATTTTAATAGTAGGGTTTTGTTCTTTTAAGTATTTTCCTGTTCCAGAAACAGTACCTCCTGTCCCACTCGCAACAACAACATGAGTAATTTTGCCTTCTGTTTGCTCCCATATCTCTGGTCCAGTTGTAGCATAATGAGCTTCAATATTCAATTCATTGAAATATTGATTTATATAAATAGATCCTGGATTTTCTTTATGCAATCTTTTGGCTACTTCATAATATGATCGAGGATCATTGGCAGCTACATAAGCAGGACAAACATGTACTTCTGCTCCTAAAGATCGAAGCATGTCAATTTTATCTGTTGAAGATTTATCGCTTACTGACAAAATGCATTTATAGCCTTTAATAATGCTAATCATTGCTATAGAAAAACCAGTGTTTCCTGAAGTTGTTTCAATAATTGTATCTCCTTTCTTAAGAATTCCTTTTTTCTCGGCATTTTCAATAATATGGAGTGCAATTCTATCTTTAGCTGAATGTCCTGGATTGAACATTTCTAATTTAGCATAGTATGTGCCTGGTAAATCTTTAGTAATCGTATTGAGTTTAATCATTGGCGTCTCTCCAACTAACTCTAGTAGGTTATTATAAATCTTCTGGTTTCTCTTCATTCTATCTCTTTTGATAAAAAAACGCTTAACTTCTTTTTTAAATCAGGTGCAAAACTAAATTATTTTTCCAATTTATCTTCTAAGGCTAGGAAAAAAGTGTAATCTCTTGCTGTTTCTTTTAATGCATCGAATCTCCCTGAAGCCCCACCATGACCCGTATCCATATCTGTGTGCATTAATAATATATTATTATCTGTTTTAAACTCTCTTAACTTCGCCACCCATTTTGCGGGTTCCCAATATTGTACTTGACTATCAAAATAACCTGTTGTAATTAACATATTAGGATACTTCTTTGCTTCTACCTGATCATAAGGCGAATACGATAAAATGTAATCGTAATATTCTTTGCTCTTCGGGTTTCCCCATTCATCAAACTCTCCTGTTGTTAAGGGAATACTTTCATCTAGCATGGTAGAAATTACATCAACAAATGGAACCGCTGCTACAATTCCGTTGTATAATTCTGAAGACATATTAACGATCGCACCCATCAACAAACCTCCTGCTGATCCTCCCATAGCATACAAGTGATCTTCTGATGTATACTCATTTTCAATTAAAAACTTAGAGCAATCTATAAAATCATAAAATGTATTCTTCTTGTTTAGCATTTTTCCATCATCATACCATTCACGTCCTAAGTATTGACTTCCTCTAATGTGAGCCAATGCATATACAAACCCTCTATCTAACAAGCTTAAACGAGTTGTTGAGAACCCGTCTGAAATGGTATATCCATAAGACCCATAAGCATATTGCAATAAAGGAGTCTCTTTTCCAAGCTTCGTATCTTTATGATATACTAAAGAAATAGCTACTTTTTTACCATCTCTAGCTGTTACCCAAAGGCGCTCACTTTTGTAGTTATTTTTATCGAATCCCCCCCCTAAAACTTCCTGTTCTTTTTTGACATCTTTTGACTGATCTTTCATATTAAAATCAATCACAGAAACAGGAGTTGTCATGGAATTGTATGAATAACGAATGATCTCTGAATCAAATTCAGGATTAGCATACACTCCCACTGAATAAGTCTCTTCATCAAAAGGCAAATAGTAATCTTCTGTTCCATCCCAACGCTTAACCCTTATTCTATTCAGTCCATTGGTTCGTTCTTCTATCACCAAATATTCTTTAAAAATAGAAACATCTTCCAACAAGGTATCTTCTCTGTGTGGAATAACATCTGTCCAATTTTCTTTCTCTGTTTTGTCAACAGGAGTTTTCATCAACTTAAAATTGATTGCATTGTCTTTATTGGTTTGAATATAAAAATGATCTCCATAATGGGTTAGACTATATTCCAAATCACGCTCACGGGGTTGAATCACTTTCCACTCTCCAAAAGGATTGTCTGCAGATATAATTCTATATTCTGAAGAGACAGTACTATAACATCCAATCACAAGATATTTATGTGACTTTGTCTTATACACATAAGCTCCAAATGTATCATCTTCTTCATAATAAACTTCTACGTCTTCGGATGTGTCTGTTCCCAAAGTATGCCTGTAAATCTTTTCACTACGCAAGGTTACAGGATCTTTCTTTGTGTAGAACAATGTTTTATTATCATTCGCCCAAACAGAACCTCCTGTTGTATTCTCTATTTTATCTGAAAGAACCTCTCCAGTTTCTAAATTCTTAATCTGAATTGTGTATTGCCTTCTACTAACAGTATCTGTTGAAAAAGCAACCAGTTTATTATCTGAACTTATGTTTAAACCTCCCAATTGAAAAAATTCATATCCTTCAGCTTCATCATTTACGTTAAACATGATTTCTTCATCTGCTTCTAAGGTTTTTTTCTTACGAGCATAAATCGGATATTGACTTCCTTTCTCAAATCGAGTGATGTAGAAATATCCATTTCTAAAATACGGTACAGATTCGTCATCTTCTTTAATTCTACCTTTCATTTCCTCAAACAAAGATTCTTGAAAATCATCGGTATGATTCATCGCTCTATCAAAGTAATCATTTTCAGCATTTAAGTAAGATTCAACCTTGGTTGTTTGTTCGTCTTTCTCTTTTGCTATTTTTTGTTCATCACTTAACCTCATCCATGAATAATTATCTATTCTGGTGTGATTGTGGATGGTTAATTCTTCGGGGTTTTTATCTGCAATAGGCGGTTTTGCCTCTGTGTTCATAATCATCTAATTTGCTTGCGGTGGCAAAAGTAACATTAATTGATTTATTAAAAATATTTTAGCATTTATTAAACAATATTTTCACAACTTAAGGTTTAATAGATAGTACCTTTGTACATCTTTTTTAATTAAGCTATATAAAAAAGAAAAAAATTCTCGCAACATGAATCAGAAAAAAGAAAAAAAATCCATCTTAAAAAAAATCTTAAAATGGTTTTTTGGAATTACACTCCTTCTTATTATTCTTTTAGCCACTGCTCCATATCTTTTTAAAAATAAAATCAAGCAAATGGTAGAAAGTAGTATCAATAAAAACATCAATGCAACGGTATCTTTTGAAAATCTCGATTTGAGTTTCTTTAGAAGTTTTCCTAAAGCAGATTTAATTATTAAAAACACACGTGTTTTAAACAAAGCTCCATTTGAAGGTGATACCCTTTTTTATGCTGACGAACTGCACCTAAAAATGAAAATCACAGAAGTATTTAAAAGCGCTGATGAAACCATAGAAGTCAGTAGTATTTCTGTTGCTAATAGTGATGTTAATATTATAATCAATAAAGAAGGTCTCACAAACTACGACATCGCAATCAAAAATGAATCTAGTGATAATAGTGCTTCTCAGAAATCTTCTTTCTCTTTAGGTATTCAAGATTACACAATAGACAATCTAAACTTTGTTTATTATGATGAGTCTTCTGAAATAAAAATGACTGTTGATAATATTTCTCATAAAGGAAAAGGAAACTTTGAAAAAAGTATTCTCGATTTAGATACACATACTACTGCTTTGGTTTCATTAAACATGAGTGGTGTAAATTACATGAACAATATTTCTCTTTCTTTGGATGCCATCATAGGAATCGATATTCAAAATTCTAAATACACCTTTAAAGAAAATAAAGGGCTTGTAAATCAATTGCCCTTAGAATTTGATGGTTTTATTCAATTGGTTGATGACACTCAATTGTATGACATGAGTTTTAAAACGCCAACCTCTTCTTTTCAAAACTTATTAGCATTAGTTCCTTCTCAATATTCTGGAAATATCAATACAGTTGAAACAAAAGGAAATTTTGATGCAAAAGGAATTATAAAAGGTGCGCTATCTGCAAAAACAATTCCAACTTTTGATATTTCGTTTGTTTCAACAAATGCAATGTTTAAGTATCCTGAATTACCTAAATCGGTTCAAAATATTGATATTAACTCAAGGCTTGTCAATACTACTGGGAATATAAACGATACTTATATAGCCATCGAAAAATTTGCTTTTACTATAGACAAAGATGTATTTAATGCAAGTGGGAAAGTTTCAAATATTTCAGAAAATCCTAAAGTAAGTGTTGAGGCAAAGGGAGTTGTTAATCTAGAGAATATTGCAAAAGCATACCCTATTACCATGAAAAAACAATTCAGCGGTGTTTTAAAAGCTGATGTGAGCAGTTCTTTTGATATGAATTCTATTACTGAAAAGCAGTATCAAAATATTAAGAATGCAGGAATGGTCAGTTTAAGTGGATTCAAATATGAAGGGGAAGATGTTGCGAAGCCTTTTTTTATTGATAAAACTTCAATTTCTTTTAACACAAGCAATATAAAATTAAATGAATTCAAGGCAAAAACCGGAGATTCTGATCTAGAAATTAAAGGGGACTTGAGTAACTTTTATGGATTCCTTTTTAAGGATGAAATATTGAAAGGTGATTTCTCACTAAGTTCAAATCAACTGAAGGTTTCTGATTTTATGTCTACTTCAGAAGGAACTACTCAAAAAGAAACCTCTACAGAAGTTTTAAAAATTCCTGCTTTTCTAGATTGTACATTTCGTGCCAATGCGAAAAATGTTATTTATGACAATATTAATCTCACCAATGTTTCTGGAAATTTAACTGTAAAAAACGAAGCCGTTGATTTACAAAACTTAAAGATGAATGCTTTTGGTGGGCTGATAAAATTAAATGGGAAGGTTTCAACCAAAGAAAAGATAGCTGATTTCACAATGAATCTAAGCCTGGAAGACGTGAACATTCAAGAATCTTTCACAAAGCTTAACTCACTCCAATCCATTGCCCCCATAGCAAACATTATTGGAGGCAAAATGAATTCAACTTTTAACGTTAATGGTAATTTATTAAGGAATTTTACTCCCGATTTAAAAACAATTTCTGGAGATCTATTAGGGCTTCTCTACAACACTAAAATTAAAGCTAGTAATTCAAAGTTACTTACTTATATAGGGAATGAAGTAACATTCATTGATGTTGCTAAATTAGATTTTGAGCGAGTAAAAACTCAAGTTACTTTCCAAAACGGAACTGTTGTTGTAAAACCATTTAAGATGAAATATCAAGATATTGATATTGAAATTGGAGGAGCTCATGGTTTTGATCAATCAATGGATTATAAGCTAACATTTGATGTTCCTGCTAAATACCTTGGAAATGAAGTCACTAGTTTAATATCTAAGTTCCCTAAAAAAGATCAGAAAAAAATCACTTCTGTTCCTGTAAAAGCAACCCTTACTGGAAGTTTTTCGAATCCAAAAATGAATACAGATCTTAAAAAAGCAACTTCAGACTTTATGAGTAAACTTGCAAAACAGCAAAAAGACAAGTTCATAGATCAAGGAAAAGATAAGTTATTAAACTTATTGAAGAAAAAGGATACAGCTAAAAAAGACAGCACAAACAAAGTTGGTAACATTTTAAAAGGTTTATTCAAGAAGAAAAAGAATTAACTTTAGTTTACCTCTTATTTAAAATCTCAAAGATTAATAGTAATTTTGAGATAGTTAAATCTACATTATAAATTTTGGTCGCATAAGAAATGATAAACTCGCTCCTAATTTGGCAAGAAGATTACCTAATTCCTTGTCTTAATAAAAAAATGTTTGGAGTAGATTGTTTAGGTTGTGGAATACAACGTGCTTTGGTTTTAATTTCTAAAGGTGAATTTGTAGAAGCTTTTAAAATGTATCCTGCTATTTATACGCTAATATTATTAGCTTTATTTGCACTCATACATTTGAAAAAGAAATTTAAAAATGGAAAACGAATTATACTTACACTTGCTATCATTAACATGATAATTATTGTTGTAAGCTATATTATTAAAATGAAATATTTAATCAACTAATTATAGTAAAATGGAAAGAACAACATTACCCAATTCAACGACATCTTTAGTACTAGGAATTTTATCCATACCAACATGTATCTGTTATGGAGTTATTGGTTTGATCTTAGGCATAATTGCCATCATCTTAGGTAGAAAGGCTGACAAATTAGATAAAAATGAGCCTGGTTTGTATACTGGAGCTGGTAATGCTAAAGCTGGAGTAGTTACAGGTATTATTGGAGTTGTACTAAGCTTAGCTTATATTTCATTTGTTGTATGGTTACTAACTACCTATGGTTGGGATGGTTTACAAGAAAAATTACTCGAACTTCAAAACAGGTAATAGATAAAATAAAAAAGGGAGCCAACGGGCTCCCTTTTTTATTTTATCTATTAATTTCTTAGAAACCACCTGATGCAGCTGCTAAACCTAAAAGTCCTAATAAGAACATCAACACATAGAATGATAACAAAATTATTGTCAAAATTCCAATAAACTTATAATGCGATTTTAAATATTCAAAAGCTTTCGTAAGTGTATCTTCATCTTTAGCTGCAAGAGCTCTTTTCATATTTGCAGAAAACTTATATAAGTAATAAACTGGAAAGAAATAAAGTACTGCAAATAAAATATAAATTACAGTAATAAATCCGCTTCCAACTGCTCCACCTAAACCTGCTGAGCCCATTCCTGAAAGTGATGATAATAATGCTCCAAAAAATAAAGCCCCTATTACCATAAGTCCAATTCCAATGAACCCAATGATTGATAAAAATCCTGTCCACTTTGCTGTCTCTTTTAGAAAAGCGATGGAATGATTGTTTAGTTTTAATTCACTCGGAGAACTGTTTCCGATGTCTTCAATTGCCATAATAATTAGTTTTAGTTAGTTAATTTACTTGCTAAAAGTAACAATTGTTTTTTTAATAATGTCAATGCAATCTCTCAATTGCTCTTCATTCATTACTAAAGGTGGGGCAAATCGAATAATATTTCCATGAGTAGGTTTTGCTAATAAACCATTGTCTCTTAACTTCATACAAATATCCCAAGCTGTTGAACTATCCTCGTCATCATTAATTACAATGGCGTTTAACAGCCCTTTCCCTCTAACTAAATTTACCAAATCATTTGTTTTTGCAAACTCAGATAATTCTGATCTAAAAAGCTGACCTAATCGGTCTGCATTCTCAGCCAAACTTTCTTCCTCTACAACTTCTAAAGCAGCCATAGCAACAGCAGCAGCAATTGGATTACCACCAAAAGTAGAACCATGATTTCCAGGCTGAATTACATTCATTATTGAATTATTTGCTAAGACAGCAGAAACTGGGTAGGCCCCACCACTCAACGCTTTTCCTAGAATTAAAATATCAGGAGTAACGTTTTCATGATTAACTGCTAGTAATTTTCCTGTTCTTGCAATTCCTGTTTGTACTTCATCAGCAATAAACAAAACTCCATATTTCTCACATAAAGCTTTAGCTGCTGTCAAATATCCTTCAGAAGGCACATATACTCCAGCTTCTCCTTGAATAGGCTCAACTAAGAATCCAGCAACGTTTTTATTGCTTTTTAAGGCATCTTCTAAAGCAGATAAGTTATCGTATTCAATTTTGATAAACCCGTTTGTAAACGGTCCAAAATTCTTTCTTGCTACAGGGTCATTTGAAAAAGAAATAATTGTAGTTGTTCTTCCATGAAAGTTATTCTCACAAACAATAATTTCTGCTTTATTTTCTTCAATTCCTTTTACTTCATATGCCCACTTTCTACAAAGCTTTAAAGCAGTCTCTACTGCCTCTGCTCCTGTATTCATTGGTAAAAGTTTGTCAAAACCAAAATATTTGGTAGCAAACTCTTCATACTTTCCTAACATATCATTGTAAAATGCTCTTGATGTCAAGCTCAATGTTTTTGCTTGCTCTACCATTGCATTTACAATTTTAGGATGACAATGTCCTTGGTTTACTGCGGAGTAAGCAGATAAAAAATCGTAGTATCTTTTACCTTCTACATCCCATACATACACACCTTCTCCCCTACTCAATACCACTGGAAGTGGATGATAGTTGTGTGCACCATACTTGTTCTCTAAATCGATCGCTTGTTGCGAAGTTAATTGGTCTAAAACAGCCATTTAAAAATAATTTAAGGTTAATGCCTTGGCTAAAACAAGGCATCGTTAACATCTCAATAAAAGACGCAAACATTAATAATTAAATCTCGCTTAGCGAGTAAAATAACCATTCCTTATCTACCTTTATCCTTTCGAAGGTAAGCTCACAGAAACTTCATTGTTAGTGAAGGTGAGGTTCGAAAATTCAGCGTGGGAAAGAAATCATCCCTAGGGCTCGCAATTTACTAAATAATCCTATCGATTTATAATCTTTATCTGACTATTTATGTGATAATGATGAGACTAACAATTCTAATCTTTTAATCTCTCTCATCAATGCATTTTTGTTCATCTGCATCCAAGAGAACAGTTTTAACATAGATACCATAAGTAGGCATATAAATGCAGCGGCAGCCCATTTAATTAATTCCATAGTCTCTTCAGTATTAAAAAATTGAATAAGGCAATAGATGAAAACTCCCATGATTACAAAATTCACTGCTATCATCATAACGATCATCCATTTTAACTTCCCTTTAAACAAGCCTCTGACCATTCCAAACACGCCTTGTTCGTCTAAACTGTCATAAAATTTTGTCTCTTCCTGTGTTAATGTATCTTTGATTAACTTATCTATTTCTTCTGTATTATCCATGATTTTTATGTTTTAAAATTGTTTTTAATTTTTCTCTTGCATGAAACAATCTCGATTTGGTGTTTCCTACCGTTGTATTCATAATTTCGCTTACCTCTTTTAAAGAATATCCTTGCCCATAAAAGAGTTTAATAACCTGTTGTTGATTGACAGATAACTTACTAATTGCCAAAATCAATTGTTTTTTTACTTTTAATTCATTGCTTTCTTCAACTTCAAATTGAACTTTTTGACGCTCTGCAAAAACTGATTGTAATTTTGCTCGTTCTCTATTGGTCTTTCTTAACCAATCGATAGCTTTTCTATTTACAATACTTATGGCCCAACTTTTACATTTTCCTGGTTCTTTTAAATCGTTCATTTTATCTATTATAACAATCCAGCTTTCTTGAGCGATATCTTTAGCAACATCAGCATCTTTCACATAAAAGAATGCAAGCTTACAAAACGATAAATGCCAGCGTTTTACTAGTAATGGCAGCACCTTTTTATTTCCTTTTTGAAGCTCTATAACTAAAGCAGAATCAGATATATTGATTTCTTTTTTCATTTAAACGTTCATACCATAGACGTATGAAAAGTGAAAAGGTTAGATTTATTTTAAAGATAAATATTAATGTTTGATTAGAAATTATGTCAAACAATATCTTTTCCTAATTTTGCAAACCATAAATTCTAGTATATAATGCCAAAAAGAGAACGAAATAAGTTTGTAAAGAGAGGACAGGTTTTAGAATTGAAAATCGAAGATTATGCCTTTGGAGGAAAAGGAATTGCAAGAATTCGTTCTGAAGAAGGTGAATTTGTTGTTTTTGTTCCCAATACATTACCAGGACAACTAGTGAAAGCTCAAGTAAAAAAATCGAGCAAGAAATATGCTGAATGTAAATTAATGGACATTATAGAACATTCTGAGAATGAAATTGAAGTCCCTTATCAAGATATCCCAGGAGCACCCTACATTCAATTGCCTATTGAATTACAACATCAATACAAAAAAGAAAGTACACTATCACTATTCAAGCGTATTGGAAAAGTTGAAAACGTTGAAAAACTTTTTGACGAATTAGTTACGTCTCCTAATGTATTTCATTACAGAAACAAAATGGAATATGGGTTTTCAGCGATTGGATATGACAGAGAAAACAAAACTGATATTGACATCTTTACCTTAGGTTTTAAAAGACGCGGCGTGTGGTGGATGGGTGATAATTTAGATAAAGATTCTGGTTTGTTTGATAAACTCGTCGAAGACAATATAAAAGTCATTAGAGAGTATTGTGAAGCAACTGGCTTAGCTCCTTGGCATGGTCCTAAAAAAGAAGGTTTTTTCAGGTACTTCGTAGTTCGGAAATCATACAAAACCGATCGCCTTTTATTTAATTTAGTCACAACTTCTTACGATCTTCCTAAATTCGATTTAAAAACTTTTTCACAATTATTACAAGATATTTTTAAAGAACGTTTTGCTGGTCTATTGCATTCTATTAATGATGAAACAGGGGATAGAACGATTGCTACTACTGGTAGTATAAAACTTATTGCTGGAGAAGATAAAATTGTTGAAGAATTGTTAGGATTGAATTTTGAAATTAGTATGAAAAGCTTTTTTCAAACCAACCCAAAATCTGCTGAAAAATTATATACAAAAGTAATCGACTATGCACTTGAAAATAGAGAAGCTATCGATAATACTGTTGTGATGGATTTATTTTGCGGAACTGGAACTATTGGTCAGATTTTAGCCTCTAGAAGTGAAAATGCAAAAATTATTGGCGTAGATATTATTGCTTCTGCTATTCAAGATGCGAAGAAAAATGCAAAAAGAAATGGTATTCAGGGATTAGAATTTTATGCCGCTGATGTTGGAAAATTCTTAAATCAGCATCCAGAATATCAAAACAAAATACGAACCATTATATTAGACCCTTCTCGTGCTGGAATTGCACCAAAGACACTTTCAAAAATCATCGATATTAATGCTGACCGTATTGTTTATGTTTCTTGTAATCCTGCTACTCAAGCTAGAGATACTGAAGAATTGGTGAAAAATGGATATCAAATGAAAAAGATCAGTTTGGTTGATCAATTTCCTCATACAGCTCATATAGAAACAGTGGTTTTATTTGAAAAAACATAAAAAAGGTTTATTTGTTTTTGTGTTTATTTGTAGTAAAAAAAGATATGAAAATTTATTCATTTGAAAAACTAAATGTCTGGAAAGAAAGTTTAGAATTAATTAAGTCTATTTATAAGATTACTCAAAAGTTTCCATTAGAGGAAAAATTTGGATTAATAAGTCAAATACGGCGAGCTACCGTATCTATTTCTTCAAATTTAGCAGAAGGCACTTCAAGAAAAACTAATAAAGATAAAGCTCATTTTACTACTATTTCATATAGTTCTACTATGGAAGTGTTAAATCAACTTATTATTTCAAGAGAATTAGATTATATTTCTGAGAATGATTATATATTCGTAAGACAAAAGGTTGAGAAAATTACCAATATGTTAAACTCATTACGGAATTCTCAATTAAACGTATAAACAGATACACTATATCAACAAATATTCGTTTAAATATTTTAAGAATAGAAATGAAAAAACTTAGTGATTTAGAAATTGAAAAAAGATTAGAGAAGTTTCCAGATTGGGATTACTATGACAATGCTTTGCATACTGAATTTGAATTTGACAATTTCAAAGATTGTATGAGTGCAATGATGAGAATCGCTTTTGAATGTGAAGTTTTAAATCATCATCCAGAATGGAAAAATGTTTACAATATGTTATTCATTACGCTAACAACTCATGATGCTGATGGAGTCACTGAATCTGATTTTACATTGGTTGAAGCTATGGAGAAAATTGTAGAGGTTGAAGAATAAATTAAAAAAGAGTTTAGCTGTTTTTACGTTTATTTGCAGTAAGAATATTATGAAATTATGTTCGTTTAAAGAATCAAACTTTATTCCTTAAAATGATTACAAATATGATAAATTCAATTAGAAACTCTCAACTCAACAAATAAACATATCAACGTGAAAAAACAGTTATATTTTTTACTATTACTTATTACTACCTTGATTTCTAGTTGCGAAAAAGACGATTTCTGTATCGATCCAGTAACACCAAATATGGTCATTCGTTTTTATGATGCTACAAATACAGCAAACACAAAAGCGGTAAGTGAATTATATGTTTGGCCAAATGCTTTAGACAGTATTTATACCAATGCTAGTTTAGATTCTATACTAGTTCCATTAGATGTTAATAGCAATCAAATCATTTATAATTTTTCTTCAGGAACCAATCAAGACATTCTAACAATCAATTACGAAGTTGAAGAAGTTTTTGTTTCCAGGTCTTGTGGTTTTAAAGCAATTTTCAACAATATAACTGTTACTTCAGATCCAGCAAACGATTGGATTCTTGGAGTAACAACAACATTAGATAACACCGTTACAATAACTACCATCGATGATGAAACAGCAGCACATGTACAGATTTTTCATTAGCCTCTGCTTTCTTTTGTTTTTTGTTGATGGAAAAGCTCAAGAAACAAAAGATACTATCACTAATGATTCTATTTCATATAAAACCAACTACGGTTTTAGAATTGGAATCGATGTAAGTAAACCAATCAGAGCCATGTTACAGGACAATTATAGCGGATTGGAGCTTGTTGGTGATTATCGCATTTCAAAAAAATGGTATATCGCTGCTGAATTGGGTACTGAAGAGTTCACAACCAAAGAGGATTTTACAAATTCCACTTCAAAAGGAAACTATATCAGGTTGGGTGCAAATTTTAATTCCTACAACAATTGGCTAGATATGAATAACGAAATCTTTACAGGGTTTCGATACGGATTTGCCACTTTTGAGCAAACATTAAATAGCTATCAAATCAATTCTGGAAATACAACCTTTCCTTCTAATACAATTATAACACCAATTACAGAAGATGGTTTAACAGCTCATTGGTTTGAATTTCAACTGGGATTCAAGGCTGAAGTTTATACGAATGTCTTTTTATCTTTCAGTGGGTCTTATAAAATAATGATTAGCGTAGACGATCCTACAAACTTCAAAACTCATTATGCACCAGGGTTTAACCGTGTTTATGCTAGCAATACTGGCTTCGGTTTTAACTACACAATCTCCTATTTAATTCCATTTCGTAAAAAGTAATTGTATTTTTTACTAATTTTATCTTTCTATAGACTAAAAACTATACCATGAATAAAATACCTAGCGTCAATTTAGCCGACTTTTTATCAAACGATGAATCTAGAAAGCAGCAGTTTATTGCTGAAATCGGACACGCATATGAAAACATTGGCTTTGTTGCCTTAAAAGGTCATTTTTTAGACGATGCTTTGGTGGGGGAATTATATAATGAAATCAAGAATTTCTTTGAGCTTCCTACAGAAGTAAAACGTAAATATGAAATTCCTGGTATTGGAGGACAAAGAGGGTATGTATCCTTTGGTAAAGAAAGTGCTAAAGGGAAAAAAGAAGGAGACCTAAAAGAGTTTTGGCATTTTGGTCAATATGTAGAAGACAATCCTGCCTTAGAAGCTGAGTATCCAGATAATGTTATTGTTGAAGAGCTTCCTAAATTTAATGAAGTAGGGAAAACTACTTATAGGATGTTAGAAAAAACAGCGATGTACGTTTTACGTTCATTAGCACTTCATCTCGGATTAAATGAAATGTATTTTGATGAGTATATCAAAAATGGGAATAGTATTTTAAGACCCATACACTATCCTCCTATTCAATCCGAACCTGAAAATGCAGTAAGAGCTGCCGCTCATGGCGATATTAATCTGATCACCTTATTAATGGGAGCTCAAGGAAAAGGATTGCAAGTTCAAAATCATAAAGGCGAATGGATTGATGCTGTAGCAGAACCAGATGAATTGATGATTAATGTAGGAGACATGTTATCTAGACATAGCAATAACAAATTAAAATCTACCATACATAGAGTTACAAACCCACCAAAAGAATTGTGGGGAACTTCGAGATACTCAATTCCTTTCTTTATGCATCCTATTAGTGAGATGAAATTGGATGTTTTAGAAAAATGTATCGATGAAAATAACCCTAAGCAGTTTGAAGACATTACTGCAGGTGAGTTTTTGAGTGAGCGTTTACGCGAATTGGGTTTAACCAAGTAACCTTCCCATGGATATACAAGATCAATTAAAAAACCTTTTCCCAGATCATAAAGTTGAAACAGTTGTTGAAGAAGAAACTTCAACTGTTTGGCTTCAAGACGATCCATTGCTTTGTAAGTATGAAAAAAGGAAAGGAAAGCCCATTACCATTATTGATGGATACAATGGAGCTACCCAAGATTTTAAAATTTTAGCCAAAGAGATTAAAACAAAATTAAGTGTTGGCGGAAGTTTTAAAAATGACACTATTATTATTCAAGGAGATTACCGAGATCAAATTATGGAAATCCTAAAAGAAAAAGGATTCTCTGTAAAACGTGTCGGTGGTTAAATGTTAAAACTAACTGTTTGTAAAATAAATTAAAATCAACTAACGTTCCCCAAATATGAATTCCTCAATTTTACATATTACCAATGGAGATAGTACAACAAACTATCTACAGTCTTTAGAGTTTGAAGGCGAATTTATCACTTGGAGAGAGATGCTGTGCGAAGGAAAAACATCTATAGATGTTGGTAGTGAAACATTCTGGAAAACTCGCTTTGATTTTTTGAAATCATCATACAAAGTCACTAAAAAAACATTCATTGATTTTACTTTAAAAGAATATAGAAACCTATGCCAGAAGAAAAATCAGCAGGAAATTGTTCTTTGGTTTGAACATGATTTGTTTTGTCAAATTAATATGATTGCTATTATTAGCTGGCTGAAACGGTATAGAAAAGGAGAAAAAGTAAGTTTAGTGTGTAGCGGTGATGTGAAAGGAAGTAAAAAAAGACTGGGATTGTGTGAATTAAACAATGAGCAAATTCAACAACATTATACAAATAGAGTAGAATTAACTCAAGACGATATTGAATATGCAGATTATATCTGGCAGCTCTATTGTTCAGATAGTCCTCTTCGCTTAGAAACAGTTCATAAATTCAACCCAATGAGTCCATTTAAGTATTTAAGTGAAGCCATTGAAATGCATTTAAAACGTTTTCCTTCTATAGAAAACGGTCTAAATTCAGTTGAAAATTATATTATACAAACTGCTAATAATACACATCCAACATCAAAACACAAATTAGTAGGAAACTTATTGAAAGATCAAGAGATCTACGGTTTTGGTGATTTACAATATTTTCAAAAAATTGATCGATTAAAAACATTGTTTACTTCATTTGACCCTGTAAAATTGAGTAAGAAAGGAAAAATGGCTTTAGAGAATCAACTAAACCTTTACAGAACCTTACGAGATGAAAATGCGTATCTTGGAGGTACAAGACAGTATAGTTATCTGTATCACAACGCAACAGATAAGCTTTTCAAAATAACTTCTTAAATGAGCATACAAGCTTCAGAACTTATTTTAAATCCAGACGGTAGTATTTATCATTTGAATTTAAAACCAGAAAATATTTCCAATGATTTCATTTTTGTTGGAGATCCAGATCGTGTAGATAAGGTTACAAAACACTTTGATTCTATTGAGTTTGTTACTCAGAGAAGAGAGTTTAAAACCATCACAGGAGTATACAAAGGAAAAAGATTGTCTGTAATTTCAACAGGAATTGGCCCAGACAATATTGATATTGTTTTGAATGAATTGGATGCTTTGGTAAACATCGATTTTAAAAGTAGATCCATTAAAGAAACACATACAGCATTAAATATTGTGCGCATTGGAACTTCGGGTTCTTTACAAAAAGACATTCCAGTTGACAGCTTTTTAATGAGTACACATGCTATAGATATTAACGGAATGCTTCGCTCCTATAATACAGATCATATTTCACATCCTGAAATTGAAGATGCTTTTGTTGCGCATACCAACTGGAGTTCAAAAAAATCATATCCCTTAGTTATTTCTAATAGCAAAGAACTAGAAACAAAAATTTCTTCTGAAATCATTCACAAAGGAATCACAGCGACTGCTGGTGGATTCTACGGACCACAAGGAAGAGTTTTGCGCCTTTCTATTCAAGATCCTGATTTGAATTCTAAAATTGATTCTTTCAATTATAAAGGAATTAGAGTCACTAATTTAGAAATGGAGACTTCTGCTATTTACGGAATGTGTAAACTACTTGGACACAATGCATGTTCTATGAATGCCATTATTGCCAACAGAGCATTGGGTGAGTTTAGCTCAAACCCTGACCAGGTTATTGAAAAGTTAATTGCATATACACTGAATAAGATTATTGATTAAATGGTACATCTTAAAATCGGTGGAGTTCCCGAGCATTTTAATTATCCTTGGTATTTAACCTTAAAAAACAAGGAATATTCGCAACACAACATCAATCTACGCTGGAAAGATTTTCCTGGTGGTACTGGAGACATGTGCCAAGCTTTGCGATCTGGCGAAGTAGATATTGCTGTTGTTTTAACAGAAGGAATCATCAAAGACATTACCGATGGAAATCCTTCAAAAATTTTACAAACCTATGTAACCACTCCACTGATCTGGGGAATTCATGTAAGCGTAAATTCAAATTTTACAACAATTTCAGATCTTCAAAATAAGAGGATTGCTATCAGTCGTTTAGGGTCAGGATCACATTTAATGGCTATAGTGAATGCATACAATCAAGGTTGGGATTTGAATACATTAGATTTTAAAATTGTCAAAAATTTAGAAGGAGGCATCAAAGCTTTGCAAAATAATGAAGCCGATTATTTTATGTGGGAACATTTTACCACAAAACCTTATGTAGACCAAGGGCTTTTTAAAAGAATTGGAGACTGCCCTACTCCATGGCCATGCTTTGTGATTGCTGTGAGGAATGAGGTTCTAGAAAAACACCCTCAACAAATTAAAAAGGTCTTAGATACAATAAACAACATGAATACTAGTTTTAAGTCCATCTCAAAGATTGATTCGGTCTTATCCAACAGGTATGAGCAAAAATTAGAAGACATTCAAAAATGGTTATCAATTACCGAATGGAATCATGGAGAAGCTGTCACAGAAAAGTTTATTTCTGAAATGCAAAATAAACTCTTACAGTTTAACGTTATCAATGAGAAGAAAAACGCGGGTGAGTTTATAAAAAATATGTACATTTAGTTCATAAATTAAAAAAGATGAAAAGAGTCGTATTTATTATTATTTGTGTTTTTGGCCTTTTGAGTTTTTCTTCCTGCAGAAGTACTTCAGATCCTTGCGGTCTGGCAGAAAATTTAACTAAGCAAACGAAACAATTACAGCAACCTGCTATATTGGATCTATCCGATGTAGTTTAGTTACTGTTCTTTTTTTCAAATTCAATGGGTCCGTCTATATTTTAGGCGGATTTTTTTGTTACTATTTTAATGAAATTTTGTCAATTCGAGTGAATTTTACGATTGAAATGAGTAAAATTAGTATCGAGAATAAAAATTTCAGCTTCTAAATAGTTCTCGATACATTTTTTTTATCAAAAAATCACTCGAACTGACATTTCAGAAACTATTTTAACTCAAAATGCACAACGGGTTCTTTTAGTATTTTTTATACCTATCACCAATCAATTACTGGTTTTCCTAATTGACTCAGTAACTGATTCGTTTTAGAAAAATGCTTGTTTCCAAACCAATACCCACGATTTGCACTCAAAGGAGATGGATGCCCTGAAGTTAAAACATGATGCTTTTTTGCATCAATTTTCTTTCCTTTTTTCTTCGCAAAACCACCCCAAAGTAAAAAAACAACATCTTCCTTTTGCTTAGAGATTTGCTGAATAACGGCATCTGTAAATTGTTCCCAACCTTTTTTTTGGTGACTTCCTGCCTCATGTGCTCTTACCGTTAATGTAGCATTTAATAACAACACACCTTGTTTCGCCCAAAGAGATAAATCTCCAGAGGCAGGAATTGACTTTTGAATGTCTGTTGCTAATTCTTTAAAAATATTAATGAGTGATGGTGGATGTGAGACCCCATCGTGAACAGAAAAACACAAGCCATTGGCTTGTCCAATGCCATGATATGGATCTTGACCAATAATGACCACTTTTAAATCATTAAAAGAGCAATGATTGAAGGCTGAAAAAATATCTTTTTTCGCTGGATAGCAAGTATGAATTTCATATTCTGACTTTATAAATTGAGTTAAACTTTTGAACTCTTCTTTTTCAAATTCTGGCAGCAAGATATTTTTCCAGCTTTCCTCAATTTTTATATCCATTCTTTGCTATTTTTGCTTTTGTTTTATAAGCTGTCATATCGAGTAATTTTGATGTATCAAAATTGTATCGAGATGTGATTGGTTCTCGATACAAAATTGTTTTACAATTTCACTCGAACTGACATTAATTTTCTGACAATCAAAAATACATATTTGAACATACATATTTCTGAGAAAGTATTACAAGATTTAGAATTTACAACCGTTTTGCATCAGGTTGCAGAATTCAGCATCTCAGAATTAGGAAAAAAGCAAGTTTTAGAAATTGCTCCATTTCAGAAAAAAGAAACCTTACTCAACGAATTGGCTTTTACCAATGAATACCTTTCTTCTTTTGAAAGTGATAACAGGATTCCAAATCACGGTTTTGATAATATCTACGAAGAAATAAAACGATTGACTATTGATAATAGTTATATAGAACCTGAAAGCTTTTTGAAGATTGCTTCTCTTTCAGAGACAGTAGGTGAATTGAAAAAGTATTTCAAAAAATTCAATACCTACTATCCAACGTTATGTACGTTAAGTGAAGAGATTGAATTTGTAAAAGCAATTATTGATACCATCAAAGACATTATCACTCCACATGGAGAAATTGTCAATCATGCTTCTCCTGTTTTAAAACAAATTCGAAAAGATGTTTCTGTGATACAAGGGAAAGTTGGGCAGAGTTTTTCTAGCGCATTAGGAAGTGCAAAAGCTTCTGGCTACTTAGATGACATCAAAGAATCGGTTATTGACAATCAGCGTGTTTTGGCTGTTTTAGCAATGTATCGCAAAAAAGTCAAGGGAAGTCTATTGGGTTCGTCAAAATCTGGGAGCATCGTTTATATTGCGCCACAGGCTACCTTAGCATACCATCGTGAGCTACAAAATTTGGTATACGAAGAAAAACAAGAAATCATCCGAATTCTTAGAGCGCTTAGTGAACAAATTAGACCTTATACGCCTCTGTTAGAATCGTATTTAGTCTACTTAACCCATTTAGATGTTGTTGGCTCAAAAGCCAAGCATGCGCATTCTATCAATGCCTTACTTCCTAAAATTAGCGATTCCAAAAAAATATTTTTCAAGAATGCCTATCATCCAATTCTTTGGAAGAAGAATAAAGAACAACATATTGAAACCGTTGCGCAGACCATTCAATTAAATGACAAACAGCAAATCATTGTTATTTCTGGTCCGAATGCTGGTGGAAAAAGTATCACCTTAAAAACCATTGGTTTATTACAGGTAATGGTACAAAGCGGCTTATTAATTCCTGTTGATGAACGAAGTGAAACATCTATTTTCAGTACAATTCTTACAGATATTGGAGACAATCAGTCTATTGAAAATCAACTTAGTACATATAGCTATCGATTAAAGAACATGCGTAACTTTTTACGAAAGTGTAACGATAGTACGCTCTTTTTAATTGATGAATTTGGAACAGGAAGTGATCCTGAATTGGGAGGTGCTCTTGCAGAAATTTTTTTAGAAGAGTTTTATCAGAAAAAGGCATTTGGAATTATCACAACACATTACTCTAATTTAAAAGTGTTGGCCAATGAATTGGATCATGTTACGAATGCTAACATGCAGTTCAATGAGAAAACATTAGAACCTTTGTACAAATTATATGTGGGTCAAGCTGGGAGCTCATTTACTTTTGAAGTTGCACAAAAAAACGGAATTCCATATAGCTTAATCAACAAAGCGAAAAAACGTGTTGAGACAGAAAAAATTCGTCTTGACAAAACTATTTCTAAACTGCAAAAAGAGCGCAACCGATTACAAAAAGCTTCTGATGGTCTAGAAAAGCAAAAAAACCAAGAGCAACAACAACTTCAAGCCTTGGAAGGAAAAGAACAAAAGGTTCAAGAAAAGTTAGAAGGCTTCCAAGAGCTCTATGACAGCAACCAACGAATGTTATCTCTAGGGCGAAAAACCAATGAGTTCTTAAATAAATACTTCCAAACCAACAACAAAAAAGAATTGACAACCAATTTCTTAGCATGGGTAGCGGTTGAAAAGACAAAATATCTAAAGAAAGGTCCAATAAAACCTAAAACCAAGGTTCAGAAAAAGGAAGAAAGAGCGAAAGAAGTCAAGAAAAAAGAGGTCATTCAGAAAATAGAAAAAGAAGTACTACAAAAGGTTGTTGAAGTGCGAAAAGTAAAAAAGGAAGAAGCTAAAAAGATTGCCAAAGCCAAAGCAGATTATGTTTTCAAAGTCAATGATAGAGTCCGATTAATAGATGGGAATGCAGTCGGTACTATTGAAAAAATTGAAAAGAAAAAAGCCTTTATCAACTACGGCATATTTACTACAGAAGCCGATGTGAGTAAGTTGGAGTTTGTGGAGAAAGGGAAGTAAATAATTATGAATTACGAATTCGTAATTATCTGATGTTCTTTTCACTACAGAAAAGAAAACTTCTTTGAAACTCTAAAAAAAATCAATTTTTCTTAATTATACACTATATTTGGGAAAAGTATCTTTCTATGAGTAAATTTTTAAAAGAATTGCAACGAAGAAATGTTATCAAAGCTTCTTTAGCCTACATTGTTGCAGCTTGGGTTCTTTTACAAGTTTTATCTATTGTTCTTCCAGAATTAGAAACACCAGAATGGGTCTTTAAAACAATCATGACTTTACTCGTTATTTGTTTTCCAATCTGGGTACTATTTTCCTGGGTGTATGAAGTGACACCAGAAGGTTTAAAGAAGACACATAAAGTATCTACTGAACAATCTATTACTCAAACTACCAATAAAAGACTTAACATATTAATACTAGTAGGACTTGCTGCTGCAATACTAATTGTACTATTTCAACCAAATTTTAACAATTCTAATACTACTATTTCAAATGATTTAGAGCAAGATCTTTCTATTGCCGTATTGCCTTTTGATGATATGAGTAGTACTGGTGATACACAATGGTTTTGTGATGGTATGACTGAAGATATTCTCACCCATTTGTCTAAAATATCTGGCATCCGTGTGATCTCTCGTACATCTGTAATGCAATACAAAAATCATAAAAAAACCATTCCAGAGATTGCTAAAGAATTAGGGGTATCTCATATTTTAGAAGGAAGTGTTAGAAAACATGAAAACAACGTTTTAATTACAGCTCAATTAATACAAGCGAATGATGAGCATTTATGGGCAGATAATTTTAATGAAAAATTAGAAAACGTCTTTAAAATACAAAGTGATGTTTCTAAAAAAATTGTAAAACAATTACAGATAAAATTAACCCCAGAAGAAGAAGTTAGCATTAATAAAAAAGCAACTGACAATATTGAAGCCTATGAATTGTATTTAAAAGGCAGATATTATGATGGTACGAAAGAAGGTTTTAAAAAAAGTATTGATTTACTAAAAAAAGCAATTTCATTAGATCCAAATTTTGCAGATGCCTATGCTAACATTGCCTACCTTAATTTAATTCATTCAGGAGCTGGGCTCATGAATTATAAAGAGGGCTTGAATGAAGCTAAACAATATATTGACAAAGCATTTAGTTTAGACCCTAGTAATACCGAAGCATTTGAAACTAGTGTTCAATATTATTCTATCACAGAGAATTACAAGAAATTAAAAGAAAATGCTGAAAGAGCAATTGCTTTGAATCCAAACAATTTAGATTCAAGAATGCTCTACGCAAGCTATTTTATTTCAAAACCTATACAAGAAATAGACAATTATTTAAAGCAAATACAGATTGCACAAAAAATAGATCCTTTTTCATCTAATGCGAATTCTCAATTGGTGAGAGCCTTTTTAATGAATAGCAAAGTGAATGAAGCCGAAGCTCATTATAACAAAATGAAGTTCACCATTAACAAAGGGCAATATGATTTTCTAGACATGATGCTTAAGGTCGCTAAAAATAAAGATCAAACAGAAATATTGAATTACTGGAAAAAAAGACTTGAAAAGACTCCTGACACTCCATGGCTATATAATGCAGTTGGGCGTCAATATTTAAGTATTTTAAATGATTATGAGAAGTCATATGAATACGCTAAGAAAGCTTATGAATTAGGTCAAAAAAATTACTCATTAGCAAACAGGTACTTTTATTCAGTTCTGTATTTGAAAAAGTTTGATGAAGCAGAGAAGCTATTGAAAGACCCTGATTTTATGAAAGTTTTTAATGGAGATAGACATAAATATATCTATTTCGATTATCACTATTATAGAGGAGAATATAAAGAAGCCTTAACCTACTTAGAACAACACGAAAAAAACGCTCAATATTATATTAATTTAGGAGCTGTTCATGGGTATTTAGGAAATACTGAAATTGTCCGTGATGTTACGGATAATCAAGAAACAAGGTATTATGTAAGATCAATGCTATTTGCCATACAAAAGAATCGTGATTCTATGTATTTCTATATGGATAAAATTACCAATCCTTTTAGAGCGAGTGTTGTAAACCAATATCCTGAGTTTGATCCTTATAGAAAAGAGCCTAGATTTAAAGCGTATTTAAAGAAATTTTATTTTCCTGTAAAGGATTGATAATTACAATTACTCTTATTCCTCACCTGCTCATCATAAAAAGTAAAAACAGCTTCTATTAAGTTTGATACTTCTCTTGCAATATCTTCTTTTTTCTACCGAATAAATTAAAAAAAAGTAGGGTAAATTTCTACTTCCCTGTTCTACTCATTAAACAATATAAATTTTAATGATTATGAAAACACCCTTTTTTAAAACGCTAACATTCTCTTGTTACATTTTAATCCTTTCTGCATTCGTAGTTTCTTGTGAGGACACCAATGAAATTGCACCAGATCAAATCAACGCTACCAAAAGTTTAAAAGTAGCTGCGAGAAGTATTACGAGTCCTAATGTCATGGTGATGAACCAAAACAATCAAAATCACTCAACTGATCTACTAGATTCTTTTGACTGCTTCGATTTTGTATATCCTTTAGAAGTTGTCAATGGAACTCAAAACACCATTATTAACAATGAAGATGAATTAGACGATTATTTCGATACACTAGGAGACAATGATGATCCTAATTTTGTATATCCTCTAAACATAGAACTAGAAGATGGCACCATACAAACCATTGAAAATGTAACTCAATTAGAGGATGCCTTTGTCGATTGTTTTGAAGATGAAGACGATTGCTTTACCATTAACTTCCCGGTAACCGTTACCGACGGAAATGGGAACAATACAGACGTTACTAACGAAGACGAATTGTATGATTTCTATGACAGTCTAAACGATAATGACGAGCCTACTTTTATCTATCCTATTACAGTAACAAAAACAGAAGACAATACGGTTGTTACAATAAATAGCGATGAAGAGTTTGATACCTTATACGAAGATTGCTACGGTATAGAAGACTGTGATGACTTTGAAGATTTTGATTGCTTCTCAATAAAATATCCAATTACAGCCACTACAACTGCTGGAGAGATCACAATTAATTCTGATGAAGAACTCGATGATTATTTTGATAGTCTTGGTGACGATGAAGACCCACAATTTAACTTCCCTATGACAATTGTTTTTGAAGATGATTCAGAAAAAATTATGAATTCTTTAGAAGAATTAGAAGATGAGTTTGATGAGTGTTACGATGATGTAATTGAAATCGACGACTGTTTTAATTTCGAATATGCCATAACACTTATAAAAGAAGATGGAACAAAAGTTATTGTGAATAGTGATGATGAGTTTGACACTTTCATTGATGGCTTATTAGACGATGAGGAATTTAATTTTGAATACCCCTTTACTATAAAACTGATTAACGGTACCATCCAGACCGTTAGCAATGAAGATGAATTCTACGACCTTTTCGACAATTGCGACTAGGACGTTGGTAAAATGTGATTTTTTGGGATAACAAGGCCTTGGTACAAAGTATCAGGGCTTTGTTTTTATTCATACTCCCCCATCTGATCATCATAGAAAGTAGAAGCAGCTTCAATTAAGTTTGATACCTCACCTGCAATGTCTTCTTCTTTTTCGCCAGATAAGTCTTCAAACCACTCAATAGAATCGTCTTTTAAATTGATTAAAAAACGTGGGAATTCTGTATGCAACACAAAAATATCTTCTGGGTAATCACTGTTGTCAGCTAATAAAAATTTAGGAATGTCCATTGTGTTTAGTTTGAATGAGTTTTAAAGTTAAATAATTAAAGCGAATGTACAATAATACAGCTGCTGATGACAATCCTGCCAACAAGCCTAGCCAAATTCCGAAACTTCCTAAAGAATCTTCTTTTCCGAAGTAATAACTTACTGGAAATCCGATTCCCCAATAAGCAACAAAAGTAATTATTGTAGGAATTTTTACATCTTGTAATCCACGTAATGCTCCAAGTACAACTACTTGAATGCCATCAGTAATTTGAAAAATAGCAGCAGCTAGTAAGAGTTGAGCTGCGATACTTACCACTTCCATATTGTCAGCAAAGTTGGCTACGTCATCAAAATCGACATAAATTTTAGGTAGTGCATGACGGAATAGTAAAAATAATAAAGCAAACCCTATAGCAAGTATGATCGCAAATAAGAAGATTGAATGCGCTATCCTTCTTAATTCTTTATAATTGTGTAATCCCTTTTGATTACCAACACGAATCATCGAGGCTACGCTGAGTCCCATTGCTACCATAAAAGTCATAGAAGACAGATTCAATGCAATCTGATTGGCTGCTTGTGGGTTCTTCCCTAACAAACCACTTAACCAAATAGCCGATGTAAAAATAGCAACTTCAAAAAACATTTGCATAGCACTCGGCGCTCCCAAACTGATGATTTTTTTGATCATTAGTTTTTCTAGAACAAAAATTTTAATGTTGGTCACCATTGCTTTTGACTTCTCTTTCTTCATTAATAACAACCACAAATAGGCGACCATAATAAATCGAGATACAAGCGTTCCGTAAGCTGCTCCTACAATTCCCATCGCAGGGAATCCGAATTTTCCAAAAATTAGAATATAGTTCAATATTACATTCACAATGTTTGCAATTAGTGTAGCATACATTGGATATCTTGTCATTGATAATCCATCACTAAATTGCTTGAATGCCTGAAAAACAATCAAAGGAATTAATGAAAAAGCAACCAAATCCAAATAAGGCAAAGCCAAATCAACCACCTCAGTAGGTTGCTCCATAAAATACAACAAGGGTTTTGCAAAATACACCATTGAAAACAACATGATTCCTAAAATAGTGCACAAAAACAGGCCGTGTTTAAACGTAGATTTTGCTTGAATAAAATTATTAGAAGAGTCAGCCTCAGCCGTTAAAGGTGTTATTGCTGTAGAAAAACCAATTCCAATAGACATGGCAATAAACATAAAACTATTTCCCAAAGAAACAGCCGCTAATTCTGCAGTTCCTAGTTGCCCAACCATGATATTGTCTACAAAACTCACAAAAGTATGTCCAAGCATTCCCAACATTACAGGAGCAGCCAGTTTCCAATTGTATCGAAATTCTTTTGTGTAAATAGATAAATTCATGAGAGAAATAGAAATCCGATTGCGAAGATATTCATAATATTCGAACTAATAATTAACAAAATTGAAACTAATTTCATAGTTTTAATACCTTACTTTTACATCTTAAAATTTATAAAAAAATGGCATCAATAACACTTGGAGGAAACCCAACAAACACAATAGGAGAATTACCAAATACAGGAACCAAAACTCCTGATTTCAAATTAACTACCACCAAACTATCTACAAGCTCTTTATCTGATTTTGCAGGAACAAATTTGGTCCTTAACATTTTTCCAAGTGTAGATACTGGTGTTTGTGCAACTTCAATAAGAACATTTAACAAAACTGCTGCAAGTTTAGAAAACACAAAAGTGTTGTGTATTTCTAGAGATTTACCTTTTGCTCAAGATCGTTTTTGTGGTGCTGAGGGAATTGAAAACGTTGTGATGCTTTCTGACTTTGCTGACGGAAGTTTTGGTAAAGATTATGGAGTTGAAATTACTGAAGGCCCTTTTAACAACTTACATTCTAGAGCAATTGTTGTTGTAAATTCTAGTGGAGAAGTTGTGTATACAGAGCAAGTTCCAGAAGTAGGACAGGAACCAAATTATGAAAAAGCATTAGCTGCTATTCAATAAAAAATAGTGAAAAACCCAAGGGACAATTTTGTATTAGGTCGTATACGAAGTGTTAAGTTTTCACTACGAGGTATGTGGTTTTTATTAACCACAGAAAATAGTATTAAAGCTCAAGTGTTCTTTGCGGTTCTTATTACAATAGCGGGGTTCTATTTTGATATTTCAACAACAGAATGGCTCATTCAACTTTTAGTAATAGGACTGGTTCTGGTAGCTGAATCATTAAATACAGGGGTTGAGAAATTATCTGATTTTGTGCATCCAGAGTATCACGAAAAAATTGGTTTTATTAAAGATATTTCTGCAGGTGCCGCTGGTATTGCTGCTATTATTTCTTTAATAATTGCTGGAATAATTTACATCCCTAAAATAGCCTTACTTTTCTAAGTAAATACCTATATTTACCCTTTAATCATTCTACCTTCTTTTATGGCAAAAAAGAGCAAAGCTTCTACCAAGAGTAAACCAAAAACTAAGAAACCGAATCCAGTTGTTACTTTCTTTAAGAGTAGACAAACTCAAACAGTTATTGGGTCATTTTTGATCTTGTTCTCTTTATTTCTTTTGGTTGCTTTTATCTCTTTTTTCTTTAGCTGGCAAGAAGATCATAGTATTGTAACTCAATTTTCTAACAAAACAATTGCTACTGAAAACCTACTTGGTAAAGTTGGAGCCTCCTTAAGCCACTTTTTTATTTATGAAGGTTTTGGCCTAGGTGCTTTTATTATTCCGTATCTGTTATTTATATCAGGCCTCTTTTGGTTATTTAAAACGAAACTTTCTAAAGTAATCATTTCATATAACTGGAGTTTACTTGGAATGTTATGGATTTCTGTTTCATTAGGCTTCTTAAATACGTCAAATGCTATTTTAGCGGGTGTCATAGGATATGAGATAAACGAATACTTACAAGCTTTTCTTGGGAAAACAGGTTTGGGAATCATTTTGCTTTTCTTGTTTTTAGCCTATTTGACAATTCGTTTTAAAGTGACTCCTGAAGTTATCATTCGAAAATTTTGGCCTAAAAAAGATCCCGTCATTGATGCTAAAATTAATGAGCTTGATACACAAATAGCAGAGGAACCTCAGTCTGAAGAAATTATTTTAGAAGAGAAGGATACTCTCGAATCAGAAAAAAAATCTGAGTTTGAATTGTCTTTAGAAAATTTACAGCCTACTATTCAAAAGCATTCGGATGTATCTGACTCTAAAGATGAGGAAACAATTGAAGAACCACCTTTAGAAACGGAGGTTGAAGAAATAGAAGAAGTTGAAATTGATGTTGAAGAACTTACTGAAGAGCAGCATGTAACTGAAAATCTATCGGAACGTTTATTAAAAGATTTCGGAGAGTTCGATCCAAAACTAGAGCTTGGTAATTTCAAGTTTCCAACGCTCAACTTATTGAAGCAATACAATGAAAGTATCTCTATTGATCCTGAAGAATTAGAATTGAATAAAAACAGGATTGTAGAAACATTGAAAAACTATAAAATTGGAATTGCACAAATCAAGGCAACCGTTGGTCCAACAATTACCTTGTATGAAATTGTCCCAGAAGCAGGGATCAGAATTTCAAAAATTAAAAACCTTGAAGACGATATTGCTTTATCACTTTCTGCATTAGGAATTAGAATCATTGCTCCGATCCCAGGTAAAGGAACTATTGGAATTGAAGTTCCTAATAAAAAATCTACCATTGTTTCTATGTATTCTGTCATAGCCTCTAAGAAGTTTCAAGAATCAAATATGGAACTTCCAATAGCTTTAGGAAAGACCATTTCTAATGAAACATTTGTTGTTGATTTGGCTAAAATGCCTCACTTACTAATGGCTGGTGCAACTGGGCAAGGAAAATCTGTTGGATTGAATGCTGTACTTACCTCCCTACTCTATCGTAAACATCCTGCTGAAGTTAAGTTTGTTTTGGTTGATCCAAAGAAAGTTGAGTTAACATTATTCAACAAAATTGAAAGACATTACTTGGCTAAGTTACCAGATACTGAAGAAGCTATTATTACGGATACAAACAAGGTGATTAACACCTTAAATTCATTGTGTATTGAGATGGATAATCGTTATGATTTATTGAAAGCAGCGATGGTTCGTAATATCAAAGAGTATAATGTAAAATTTAAAGCTAGAAAACTAAATCCAGAAAACGGACATAAATTCTTACCCTATATTGTTTTAGTCATTGATGAATTTGCTGATTTAATTATGACTGCTGGTAAAGAGGTTGAAACTCCAATTGCTAGACTCGCTCAGTTAGCTAGAGCTATTGGAATTCATTTAATCGTTGCCACACAAAGACCTTCTGTAAATGTAATTACAGGAATTATTAAAGCAAACTTCCCAGCAAGGATTGCTTTTAGAGTAACCTCTAAAATAGATTCTAGAACCATTTTAGATGCAGGTGGTGCTGATCAATTAATTGGTCGTGGAGATTTGTTATATACAGCAGGAAATGAGATTGACAGAATTCAGTGTGCTTTTGTAGATACACCAGAAGTTGAAAAAATTACCGATTTTATTGGATCACAAAGAGCCTATCCTGAAGCTCATTTATTGCCGGAATACGTTGGTGAAGATGGTGGCACAAATCTTGATATTGACATAGCAGATAGAGACAAACTATTTAAAGAAGCGGCTGAAATTATAGTTATCGCACAACAAGGATCTGCATCATTATTACAAAGAAAACTAAAACTAGGATACAACAGAGCTGGAAGATTGATAGATCAATTAGAGGCTGCAGGAATTGTAGGTCATTTTGAAGGTAGTAAAGCCAGACAGGTTTTAGTGCTAGATTTAGCGGCTTTAGATCAATTATTAGAAAATGAAAGAAATGGATAACGTACGAAAGATTGTTTTATTAACTATAATGCTTGTTAGCAACAGCATAGTCTTTTCTCAAAATGGAGAAACCGCTAAGAAATTGTTAGATGAAGTTTCTATTAAAATGGGAGCCTATACAAACATGCAGATTGTATTTAGCACTTCTTTGATCAACGAAGAAGCAGGGATTAATGAAGGAGATGAACCTCCTCATAATGGAAAAATTGCACTTCAAGGAGAAAAATACAATCTAGAATACTTAGGCAATACATTTATTTTTGACAGTAAGAAGTTATATGTCATCAATCACGATGAAAAAGAAATTACTGTTAATGAAGACGACTTAAATGAAGACGATGGTTTTATCTATCCTTCTAAATTATTGACTTTTTATAAAGAAGGATACAATTACAAAATGGGAAAACTCATCAATATGAATGGTAGAAAAATTCAGTTTATTGAATTAATTCCTATTGATAGTAATTCAGAAATTATAAAGGTTGATTTAGGAATCGATCAAAAAACAAAGCATATCTATAAGCTTATTCAAACAGGTGCTAATGGTGCAAAAACAACGCTTACCATTAACTCACTGAAAAGTGATCAGCAACTTTCTGAAATGACATTTCAATTTAACAAAGCTAAGTACGAGAAATCAGGTTATTTGATTGATTAAGGATGAAAATATTAGATCGTTACATACTTAAATCCTTCATTGTTCCTTTTTTTGCAACTTTTTTTATTGTCTTGTTTGTGTTGGTAATGCAGGCATTATGGTTAGCGTTTGAACAAATTGCTGGAAAAGGAATTAGTTTGTTCTTCATCTTTAAATTTCTTTATTATACTTCTTTAATTGTTGCCACCCAAGCACTTCCAATAGCTGTTTTATTATCCTCAATTATGGCATTGGGAAGCTTGTCAGAGAACTATGAATTTGCTGCTGCTAAATCGGCAAGTATTTCACTAATAAGACTCATAAGACCTTTAATTGTGCTTACATTAATTATTAGCATTTTTAACTTTTTTCTATTAAATAACGTATACCCATACGCTGTACTAAAACAGCGGAACTTAAGGTTAAATATTCAGAAGAAACAACCCGCACTAGCATTGGTGCCTGGAAGTTTTAATACTGAGATTCCTAAATATCAAATTAAATTTGATGAAAAATATGGGGAAGATGATAATTATCTTAAAAAGGTATTAATTTATGATCTCTCTTCTGGCAAAGGGAATAAAAAAGTTATTACGGCTAAAACCGGTAAAATAGTTACAGAAGAAGGTAGTAAATACATGACCTTAGTTTTATATGATGGGTATTATTTTGAAGAGCATATAAAAAAGAAAAGAAGCATTGCAGGTCAAGATAAAATGCCTGCTTCTAACGCCACTTTTAAGGAGTATGCATTTAACATAGATATTTCTTCTTTTTCTAAAGATGATCTAGATGATGAAAAATTTAAGAATAACTATAATATGTTAAGTTTAAGGCAACTTAAAGACACTATTCCTAAATTGAAGGTCGCTTATGATGAATATTTAGAAACAAGATCTAAAAATTTATTAAACAGAACATACGCTAAGGAACTAGGGATTTCTAATGATAGCATCAGCAAATACAAATTTGAAGATGAAATCTTAGATAATTTTGATTACAAAGCGAAATCTAGTGTTTTAGATGCTTCTGTAATTACTGTTCAACAGATTATTAATACTATGGAAGCGTCAACGTCAAAGTTTAAGAGAGAACGTAAGGTTCTAAATTTATATGACATAGAATTTCACAATAGAATTGCCTTTTCTTTATCCTGTTTGATTCTATTTTTTATTGGAGCTCCACTCGGATCCATTATAAGAAAAGGAGGCTTTGGATTGCCTATGATATTAGCCATTAGTATTTATGTAATTTACTTCTTTGCTAATACCTTTGGTCGTAATCTAGCTGAAGAAAGTTCAATAACTGCTGTTCTTGGTTCTTGGATTTCAACAATTGTTATGTTGCCTTTTGCCTTTTTCTTAACAAGAAGAGCCTCAAAAGGGATGGGATTATTCAATATTGACGTATTTTTGCAACCAATTACAAGAATCTTTAAAAAATCAGATTCTTCACAACAGAAGCCTTAAAGATGATTTCAACAAATCTAGAAAAAAAATCAATCCAATTGAACTCTATAAAAGAAGCTATTGAGGATATTAAAAACGGAAAAGTAATCATTGTCGTTGATGATGAAAATAGGGAGAACGAAGGTGATTTTCTAGCTGCTGCAGAAATGGTTACTCCAGAGATGATCAACTTTATGGCCACACACGGTCGTGGTTTAATTTGCACACCACTAACAGAAAAACGCTGTAAAGAATTGGAGTTAGGAATGATGGTTAGCAACAATACCGACCCAATGGAAACTGCCTTTACCATCTCTGTAGATTTGAAAGGAAAAGGTGTTACTACTGGTATTTCTGCTTCTGATAGAGCAAAAACAGTGAAGGCTTTGATAGATTTGGATACTAAATCCTTTGACCTAGCTAGACCTGGACATATATTCCCTTTAAAAGCTAAAGAAGGAGGTGTTTTAAGAAGAACTGGTCATACTGAAGCTGCTATTGATTTTGCAAGGTTAGCTGGATTAAAACCTGCTGGAGTTATTGTTGAAATAATGAATGAAGATGGAACTATGGCTCGTTTGCCACAGTTAATGGAAGTAGCCAAAAGATTTGACATTAAAATTGTTTCAATAGAAGATTTGGTTGCCTACAGAATGGAACACGATTCTTTAATTGAAAAGAAAGAAGATTTTACCATTCAAACTCGATTTGGAGATTTTCGCCTAAGAGCTTACCAACAAACAACAAATAATCAAATACATTTAGCTTTAACCAAAGGCAATTGGAATGATGAAGAGCCTATTTTAACAAGAATAAACTCTACATTGGTTAACAATGATATATTAGGAACGCTGACAAATAATGCAGATAAAAAGTTAGATAAAATGTTCCAAACTATTAACGATGAAGAAAAAGGAGCAATTCTATTTATTAATCAGCAAAACCAATCTCAAAATTTGTTAAATCGCCTTCATATTTTAAAAGAAAATCAAGCTGAAGGAACTATTAAAGCTCCTCGAATGGCAATGGACAATAAAGACTTTGGAATTGGTGCTCAGATTTTGCATGATATTAATATCAGTAAGATAAAATTGATGACCAACACACAACAAACTAAAAGAGTTGGTATGATTGGTTATGGTTTGGAAATTGTAGATTACATTACTTATTAATCTAAATACTCATTAATTCGTTGATTGGTTTCAATTTCAATAGGTGTTTTACCTTTTTGGAACCATCTCCCTTGTAAACTACCTCTAAGAGTTATCTCCTCCCCTATTACTTCCAACCAACTACCCTCTCGCAGTCCAAATACAGAAATATCATTAAATACATGAAATTCTTTTATTCGTGTTTCTCGTGTTTCTCCCATGTGAGTAGACCCTAGATTAGGATCTAAATAATGAGCGTTGATATTGAACGGAATCATTCTTAAAGTATTAAAACTAGGTGGATAAACAATTGGCATATCGTTGGTATTCATCATACTAACCCCGCAAATATTGCTTCCAGCACTTGCTCCTAGATAAGGAGTTCCTTCTAACAATGCTTTCTTTAAAACATCTAGTACATCATTTTTATACAATTGATTTACCAATTCAAATGTATTTCCTCCACCAGTAAAAATTCCTTCCGCATTTTCAATTGCTGCTTTAGGGTCATCAAATTCATGAATTCCCATTACTGCAATATTTAATTTCTCAAAAAATGTGTTTGCAATTTTCGTGTAATCTTCATACGAAATTCCACCTGGTCTTGCATATGGAATAAACAACAAGGTCTTAACACCTTTGAAGAAATCGCTAAGAGTAGGCAATAAATATTCTAAATATCCACTTCCATAAACAGTAGAAGTGCTGGCTATAATTATTTTTTTCATAGTTTCAAAAATACATAATGTCATTTGTTAATTAACAAAACTTTATTTTATTCTTAATAAATTTTAAGACTGGTCGAAGTTTTATTTGCAATCATAAAACTAACGAACCAAATTTATCATTTTGAAAAGAAGAATCTCTTTCTTTTTATTCCTATTTACTGCGATGCATATTGTAGCCCAAAAAAATCAGCATTTGATTGTAGGTACAATAAAAGAGTCAGACACCATCATAAGGAATGCTCACATTATTAACCTCACTACAAAACAAGGGACTTTTTCAAATGATATAGGTAAATACAGAATCTATGTTTCTTTAGGAGATTCATTAAAAATATCGTCTGTTCAGTATCTAACAGAGTATAGAGTGGTTTCAAAATTTGATATAGAAAGTGAAACCATAGATGTATACATGATTCCAAAAACTCATGAGTTGGATGAAATCATTTTAAAAAAACACAACTTAACAGGTAATCTGTTAAAAGATCTCAAAAAAAGCCCTAAAGATCTTAACAACAAGTTTGGGAACAGTATGAATGGACTTATTATGGGTTTTTCAATAAAAGACATTATGGAATTCCCTGTTGGAAATGATGAAATGCACTTAAAGAAACCTGGCACAAGCGGCAGTCCTCTTAAAGGGGAAGGGTTTAAAGGAATTGGCGGATCTACCAGTATTGGTTCAGGAAACAAGAAAAAATTAAAGATTGAAAAAATCACATCCAGTACTTTTACAAGTAAAACTGTTCTTGATGAAATTGGAAAAGGTTTTTTTATAGACATAGGAATTAAAGAGAAAGACATCTACTCTTTTCTTGATTTTTGTAAGAAATTTAATATTGAAGGATTATATAAACAAAAAAGAATACTTCAATTGCTAACTCTTTTAAAAGAAAAAAGCATTCTTTATTTAAAGGAGTTTAAGCAAGAATAATGTTTAACAAAAAATTATTAGCAGATAACTCATCGTATTGTATCTTTAAAAAATAAAACTGTTATCGTAGAAATGACAAAAAAATTACTCTTCTTGTTTTTCTTATTTATTGCTTTAAGCATCTCTGCTCAAAGAGATACTTTTTGGGTACGTGGTAAAATTATAGATTCGGCAGGAGTAGTTAAGAATGTTAATATTCTTAATTTAAAATCAAACAAAGGAACTTTTTCAAATGACTTCGGAGATTACAAAATGATTGTTTCTATAGGTGATACTTTAAAGTTTACCTCTGTCCAACATCAAACTGTCATTAGAGTAATTGATGACTTTATATATACTTCAGAAGTTTTAGATGTCTATCTAGCTAAGAAAACATATGTTTTGGATGAAGTTGTGGTTAAAGAAGACGATTTAAGTGGTTATTTATCCATCGATAGAAATAGGACTCCAGTAGACCGGAAAGGAGAAGCCCTAAAAAAAACATTAGACTTTTCTAAAGTAGATTTTAGTAAAAAACTCGATGATGATCATATCGATCAAAAGGTAAGGCCAAATATAGTTCGTGTTGACCCAACCATGGCATTTATTGGTGCAGGTGCTACTGCATTAATTCCTTTTAAATACTCAGAAAGATTATGGGCTTTAAGAAAGGATCTAGATTTTCGAATGTCTTTCCCTGGATTGCTATTGGGAGAATTTGGAGAGAAGTTCTTTCAAGATGATTTAAAGATTCCTCAAATAAGATATTATCACTTTTTGGAGTATTGTAATCCTTTAGGGATAGAAAAACTATATGAACAAAATAAAAAGATAGAACTTATAGATATACTCCGAAGAGAAAGTAAAAACTACTTAAAACTAATTAAACAAGAAGAAGAATAACTTTTATGAAGTTAAAAAAACAACTACTAATACTTTTACTATTTCCATTAGTTGCATTTACAGCACATAAATATTACCTAAGCTTAACGCAGATTGAATACAGTCAAAAGGAAAAAAGTTTACAGATAATTATCAATGTCTTTATGGATGACATAGAAACCGCTCTAAATAAAGATTACAACATTGATTTACAGCTTACTACAAAAAAAGAGTTGACTAATTCTGATGAATACTTTAAGAAATATCTTCAAGAAAAGTTAACATTTAAAAACAAAGAAGGCAGTTTAAATTTCAATTATTTAGGAAAAGAATATGAAGGAGATTTAGTGTACTTCTATCTTGAAATTAAGAATGTCAACAACCCCAATTTCTTAGAAGTCTCAAATAAAATTTTAATCAAACATTTTCCTGAACAGCAAAATATTGTGAAAATGAAAATCGAAAAGAAAAGGCGTAGTAAAATTTTAAACAAAAAAAATGATAAAGCTTTGTTAAAATTTTAACATTTCATTAGCTTTCTTAGCCCTTATTACTAATTTCACATGCATTTATAAAATCAAATCATACAACATGAAGAAATTAGCTTCTTTTGTGCTTTCTGTACTTTTTATTTCAGTATCTGTATTTGGGCAGACTACTCCTAAAAAAATTCAGCAAGGACACACCAACCAGAATAAGTTTAAACAACTTAAAGATTTATTAGCAACCCCTAATGACCAGCATACTGCATCTGGTGCTCCAGGTAAAAAATACACCCAACAAAAAGTTGATTATGTCATGGACATCGTATTAGATGATGACAAACAAAGAATTACTGGAAGTGAAACAATTACGTATCACAATAATTCAGAAGATGAGTTGACATATTTATGGTTACAGTTAGATCAAAATATGCGAGCTAAAGATTCTAAAACTCCCTTAATACAACCAGATAGTATAACAAAAAGAAGGAAAAGAGGAAGTTTTAGTATAGACACATATCAAGAAAGTTTTGATGGTGGATTTAAAATTACTAGTGTAACCAATACTGATGGTAGTAAATTATCACATACTATAAACCAAACGATGATGCGTATCAACTTACCTAAACCTTTGGCTTCTGGTGAGAAGTTTGAATTTAAAGTTTCTTGGTGGTATAATATCAACAACCATAGAGAAGATGGAGGGAGATCTGGTTATGAGCATTTCCCTGCTGATGGCAATAACAACTATGTAATTGCTCAATTTTATCCTAGACTTTGTGTGTATGATAATGTAGAAGGATGGCAAAACGATCAATTTTGGGGACGAAGTGAATTCGCTTTAGAATTTGGAGATTTTAAAGTAAATATTACAACGCCAGCTGATCATATGTTAGGTGCTACAGGAGTTTTGTTAAATGAAAAAGAAGTGTTGACTAAAAAGCAACAAAAAAAGTTAGCGCAAGCAAGAAAGACTTTTGACAATCCTGTAGTAATACATACTCAAAAGGAGGCTGAAAAAATTGAAAAAGGACGATCAAAGAAAACGAAGACTTGGAAATTCTTTGCTGAGAATGTTAGAGATTATGCTTTTGCTACCTCTAGGAAATTCATTTGGGATGCTATGGCTGTAGATATTAATGGAAGAACTGTAATGGCATATTCATTATATTCTAAGGAAGCAAATCCTTTATATGGAGAGCATTCAACTAGAGCAACTGCACAAACTTTAAAAACGTATTCGAAATATACATTCGACTATCCTTACCATAAAGCAATCTCTGTAGATGGACAAATGGGAATGGAATATCCTCAAATAGCTTTTAACCCTGGAAGACCAAATCCAGATGGAACCTATTCTGACAGAACTAAATACAGAATGATTAAAGTTACAATCCATGAAGTAGGACATAACTTTTTCCCAATGATTGTTAATTCTGATGAACGTCAATGGACATGGATGGATGAAGGTTTAAATTCTTTTATGGAAATGTTAGCAGAATTAGAGTATGATAAAGATTTTCCAATGAGTAGAGGGCTACCTAAAAACATTGTTAATTACATGAGCGGTGATCAGTCTAGAATAGCACCTATTATGTCTAAAGGAGACAATGTGTATAGTTTTGGTTCTAATGCATATGGAAAACCTGCAACTGCATTGTGGATTTTACGTGAAACAATTATGGGTAAAGAATTATTTGATCACGCTTTTAAAACCTATGCAAAAAGATGGAAGTTTAAACATCCAACTCCAGCAGATTTCTTCAGATCTATGGAAGATGCATCTGCAATGGACTTAGATTGGTTTTGGAGAGGTTGGTTTTATACCACAGATGTTACTGACATAGGAATTCAAAAAGTTAAAAAATTCTATGCCGAAAATGGCGATAATAATAGAGTTAACTTTATTGAGGATACTACAGAAGGATTAGGTTTTAGTCCTGATAATGCTAAAAAAGCAAACTCAAAGTTTTATTATGAGATGACATTTAACAAGCCTGGTGGGTTAGTAATGCCAATTATTGTTGAATACACTTACAAAGATGGTTCAAAGGAAAGAAAGACCTTCCCTGCTCAAATATGGAGATATAATGATAAGCAAGTAACTAAATCTATCAGTTCTGATAAAGAAATCCTAAGCATTACTTTAGATCCAGATTTAGAAACTGCTGATGTAGATACATCTAACAATAGCTGGCCTAAAAAGCAAGACTCTAAATTCAAGAAATTTAAAGAGAAAATAAAAGGATAAATTAATCCTTGTAATAAAAAAGCCCAATTGAAAATTCAATTGGGCTTTTTTTATGTTATTACTTTTTTTCCTTTATGAAGTAGCTACGTTCTTATTCTTACGAAGAACAAAATAGAATCCAATCAATATTAATGGAATACTCAACACTTGGCCTGTATTTAAATTAAATACCCAATCTTCTCTTCCATCAACCTGAGCTTCTTTTAAAAATTCTATTACGAGTCTTAATGCCCATAAACCAATCATGAAAATTCCAAAGAAATATCCTTCTTTTAGTTTTTTATCGGTCTTCCAATACAATCTCCATAAGATGATGAATAAAATCAAATAACTAAAAGCTTCATATAACTGAGTTGGGTGTCTTGAAACGGTTTCTCCAGCAGCTTTAAAAATGACACCAAAATTAGATCCTGTTTCTTTTCCATAAATTTCTGAATTAAAGAAATTACCTAGTCGAACAAAAGCAGCACCTAAAGCAACCACAATCACTAACCTATCAAGAATAAACAGCAACGATTTCTGTAAATGTTTTTTGCTATAAAAATACATTGCTACAATAATTCCTAAGGCCGCTCCATGACTAGCAAACCCAGCAAAACCTGTAAACTTCCATCCGTCTAACAATCCGAAGAAAGCTGTTTCTCCTGCACTCTTTCTAAATGGAAGAATAATTTCTAACAAATGATTTTGATAATAATCCCAGCTATAAAAGAAAACTTCACCTAATCTCATACCTACTAGCATGGAGATAAAAGTGTATATGAAAATAGTATCCAATTTTTCAACAGGAATCTTATCTTCTATATAAATTTTCTTCATTAAGCGCAATCCTACTATAAATGCGGCAACAAACATCAAACTGTACCAACGTATTGTAAAAAAGCCTAAATCAATCCCAATAGAAGGATCCCAAACTACTGATAAAAAGTTCATATTTTTATTTTTATATTTTTTGTCAGGTCGAGCGCAGTCGAGACCTTATTAAAACCTCTCGACTGCGCTCGAGGCGACATATTATTATTTATTTTTTTCTGGAACTGGGTCATAACCACTTCCTCCCCAGGGGTGACAGCTAAAAATTCTTTTTATAGCCAACCAACCTCCTGTTAGTAAACCTCTTTTTTTCAATGCCTCTATTGTATAATGAGAACACGTTGGCGTATATCTACAAGTAGAGGGTGTATAAGGTGAAATAGCTACCTGATAAAATCGTACTAAAATGATGAAAGGATATGTAACAATTTTTTTCAATATTAGTTAATTGCGAATGTTGTTCCTTCTCTTCCATCTTTTAGTTGAATTCCAAGTGCCAAAAGCTCATCTCTTATCTGATCAGACAATGCCCAATCTTTATTATCTCTTGCCTCTTTTCTTAGTTTTATTAATAGCTCTACAACACCATCAATTTTATCTGAACTCTCTTCTTTAGCATCATTCAATAATCCTAAAACGTCATATACAAAGGCATTCATTGTATCAGCAAGCAACGTTAAATCATCTGAATTAATTGTCTCTTTACTTTCTTTAAGTTGGTTTATAAACTTTACTCCTTCAAAAAGATGAGAAATTAAAACAGGAGTGTTAAAATCGTCATTCATTGCTTCATAACACTTCCCTCTCCATTCTTTAATATTAACAGAAGATGAATTACTAGCTACAATATTATTAAGAGAATTTACTGCTTCCATTAATTTAAGATACCCTTTCTCAGAAGCTTCCAAAGCATCACTAGAAAAATCTAAGATACTTCTATAGTTAGCCTGCATGTTGAAGAAACGAACCACACTTGCTGAAAAGGCTTTGCTTAGTACTTTATTTTCTCCAGTAAGAATTTCATCTGGCAAGATGTAGTTTCCTGTTGATTTTGCCATCTTCTGACTATTCAACAATAACATATTTGTATGCATCCAATAGTTTACAGGATCATGTCCAGAACAGGTTTTAGATTGTGCAATTTCACATTCGTGATGTGGAAATTTCAAATCCATTCCCCCTCCATGAATATCAAACTGAGTTCCTAAATATTTTGAACTCATTACTGAGCATTCTAAGTGCCACCCCGGAAACCCATCAGACCATGGTGAAGGCCAACGCATAATATGTCTTTCCTCTGCTTTCTTCCACAAGGCAAAATCTTGAGGGTTCTTTTTATCTGATTGTCCGTCTAAGGCTCTTGTATTGTGAATTGCATCTTCAATGTTTCTACCTGATAAAATTCCGTAATGATTGCTTTTATTATACTCAACAACATCAAAATAAACGGAGCCGTTTACTTCATATGCAAAACCTTTTTCAATGATTTCTTTAATCATTTCAATTTGCTCAACAATATGACCTGTTGCAGTTGGTTCTATGCTTGGTGGTAAAAAATTGTATTTTTTAAGAACATTATGAAAGTCAACTGTATAACGTTGTACAACCTCCATTGGTTCTATTTGCTCTAAACGAGCTCTCTTAGCAATTCTATCTTCCCCTTCGTCTGCATCGTTTTCTAAATGCCCCGCATCTGTAATATTACGAACATATCTTACTTTGTATCCTAGATGTAAGAAATAACGAAAAGCCACATCAAAAAACATAAATGTTCTTACGTTTCCTAAATGAGCATTGCTATAAACAGTTGGACCACAAACATACATTCCCACATGACCTTCATGTACAGGTGCAAAAGGTTCTTTTGTTTTAGAAAGTGAGTTGTATATTTTTAATTGATTCTCTTTGTAGAGTTCCATAGTAAAGCATCTATTTTAGGAGTGCTAAAGATAGCTACTTTCTCAAGAATAGAGAAATGGAATTTTGTTAGAAGTTTGGTAATTTAATAGCGTGATTTTTTAATCGATTTAATTCGTCTTTAAAGTTAATGTACTGTACTTTCCTTCAATTTTGATTGCATTATTTTTAGCTTTAAACTTGAAGTTTTTATTTAAAGTCATTGTTTTATTCTTTTTATTTTCTGTTGTAGAAGAAGCTGTTTCGACAACAAAATTATTTTTAAAAGCAGCTAAATTAATGATAGCTTTTGATTGCCTGAGGTTCATCACAAATTTTTCTATCGAAGAATCAAAATTCAAAATATTAATATCTCCAAACGACAAATCCATATCAACATCATTTAAAACGTTATTGATAGTTAAATCACCTGAACTAGAAGTTATCTTAGAGTTAACAATCGATGCCACTTTGGCATCGATTGTGTTATTTAATGATAATGTACTTGCTGTTAACACGCCTATATTTACTGGAGCAAAATAAATATTTAAATTTCCTCCATTAATTTCTTCTGCATTAAAAGTACCATAAGAGACTTTACCTGATGTTTTCCCTTTTGGTAATTTTACTTTACTATGTTTTGTGTTTAAATCGAACTTAGCATTCTTAGGTACTTTAATGGTTATCTTTCTAGTAATCTTTACTTTCTTATTGTTTTTACCATCCTTAATTGTAAAAACATTATCTCCATTTTTATACATTTTGGCCATTTTCTTTTTCATTTTTTCGATACTGACTGATGCTTTAGCTAAGCTTTCTTTAATTTTCTTTTTATCTACTTTATCATATTTAATTTTTGCCTTTTTAATTTCGTTTTGAATCTTCTTTATGTCTATATTCTGAATCTTATCCTGAGCTTCTTTCAACGTCTTTTTAAGATCTTTTTTCATATCTTTATAATCCTTTGTCTTTTTGAAAGCTTCCCATTCTTTTTTAGATCTAATTACTACTTTTTTCTTTTTCCCATTAGATTCATAAGTAAACGTTCTTTTATCATCATTGTCATCATCATCAAAATCGTAATTATCTATTTCGCTCCATATTTTATCAAAATCTAAATGGATTTCTGGAATTTTAATGTCTGGCATTTCAAATTCTGGGATATTAATGCTAATGTCACCAAAGTCAAAGTCAAAGTCAAAGTCAAAATCAGGAATTGAAATCTCTGGAAAATCAAAATCAAAATCAAAATCTCCACTGTAAAAAAACCTGTTGGAATTGGCATTAATTTCCACTTTACTTTTATTTCCTAAAGCTTCAAATTTCCAATTTTTCAAGAATTCTTGAGCTTCTTTTTTAGACAATCCTTCTACTGTAATTATTGCTTCTACAGCAACTTCGTTTTTATTCCACGTTGTTACAGTAATATCTGCATTATTAGCATTTATTTCTAGTAAAACATCTTTGTTTACCTTGAAATTTTCAGTGTACTTTTTATCAACTTTTTGTGCTTGTATACCACTTATGATAAAGGCTGCAATCAAAAAACCGATGTGTTTATAAATTTTGAGTTTCATTTTTTGTTAAATTTAATTGTTTTAAATCGTTTAATTGTTTTTTTAACCGTTGCAATAACTGTAATCGTAATTGCAAATTATTTATCAATGCATTGATGATTTCATCATTAACTCCTTTTGTATTGAGCTCTGTAGTTAATGATTTATATTCAGTAGTTAATTGGCCAATTTTGACTAAATAACCATCTAGAATTTCTTTATTTTCTTCTGTAGGTTCAAGCTCACTTAACGCAAGGTTGATACTGTTGGTATAATACGTTTCCACAGTATTCAAATCAGGAGATATAGTTCCTAATCTGATCTTATTATCTGTCTTTTTTTCAATTTCAGTTTCATTTGGTAGATCTACAGGGTAAAATTGAATAGCAATACTTACCAAAAGAGCTAATGATGCAGCAATAGATAGCCATTTCCAAGTTTGAGGTTTGGATTCTTTCTGATGCAATTCTTTCATCAACTTATTCTCAAACTTATTTTGGTGATTTGAAGATAGATTTGCTGACTCTTCAGGGTAATTCTCAAACATCTTTCTAATATCCTTCGGCATAACGTATCGATTTTAAATTCTCTTGTAATTGTTTTTTTCCTCTTAATAAATGTGTTCTCGATGTCACTTCAGTAATTCCTAATATTTGAGAAATTTCCTGGTGATCATAACCTTCTAATAGATATAATGATAATACCACTCGGTACTTTTCTTTTAATTCTTTTATACAATTCACTATGTGCTGCATGGTTGTTGCATCCCCTACCTGCCAATCATCTTCGTCTACCATTTGATGTGTTTCTTCATTGATAGAAACCAATTCTAACTTTCTCTTCTTCAACTGATCAATACTTTGATTGATAACGATTCTCTTCAACCAGGCACCAAAACTAACCTCTCCTCTATAAGAATCAATCTTTTTAAATGCTTTGATAAAAGCATCTTGCATTACATCTTCTGCAAGAAAATCATCTTTCATATATCTCTTAGCTATTAAAAACATAGCCTTACAGTATAGATTGTACAATTCCATTTGCGCTTTGGAATCATTGTCTCTACATCGTTCAATGATACTGTGATGTATCTGTTTTGTTTTACTCATGCATTGATTAGTTACCCTATAGACGACACTTAATTATTCGTGTTGCATTTTGCATACTTTTTATTTTTAAATTTACTAAAAGTAAGTTTAAGAACTATGATTAAAAAATCTCTTGCAATTTTAAAGAACAAACAAAGTCTGTACATACTTATTCTATTCATTCTTTTTTTTCCTTTGAAAACTCAACTACAGAACTTACTTATGTTTCTATTTGATTTTTTCTTTAGAAATGGAATTACTTCAGAAGTTTTCAATTACAATTATCGAGGCAGTTTCATAGGCTGTGAACAGGTTTTAAAGATGACAACCCTATATCCAAATTTTTCTTGGTTTCAGAAGCATGGTATTTATTATCTAAATTTCCTTCCATCACTTATTGCTGGTTTTATTCTTCTAAGAAGATGGAAAAAGGATGTCGCTTTTCAAATTTTTGATTGGTTCTTAGTTATAGTTACATGCTTTAGTGTTTATACATCCTTAAACGATTTATATTTTTTAGTAATCAATTATAAGGAATATAATACTGGAAGAATATTAAGGTTTTTGCCCTCTATAGTTCTATTCTTATCCATAGGAGTATTCATATTTTTAAAAGTATTTACATTTAAGCAGCGTTTACAAGTAATTGTTTTTGGTATTATAGGGTTTTATATTAGCTTGTATGCATGGTATGGTTTTCTTGGCCCATTAATTTTACCCATCATCTCTTAAAATATGTTATTTTTACTTCGTAATCATTATAATCTTGATAGATAAAAACACATCTTCACTACAAGAAAAAGATGGAGTTTCTCAACCGGAAACGACCAGTAAGTCATCTGCAAAAAAAATTCAATCTAAAAGAAGCAAACAACCTAGTGTAAAGGAATACGTTGCTGGAATTTTAAATGGAAATATTACTTTCTTAAGTAGAGGGATTACATTGATTGAGAGTACCAATAACAAGCATCAAGAAAAAGCCAATAAAATTTTAGAGCAATGTATTCCTTATGCAAATAAATCTATTCGAATTGGTATTACAGGCGTTCCTGGTGTTGGGAAAAGTACCTTTATAGAAGTATTTGGGAAGTATTTAACAGGCCTCGGGAAAAAAGTTGCTGTATTAGCTGTTGATCCGAGTAGCTCTCTTAACAAGGGAAGTATTTTAGGAGATAAAACAAGAATGGAAGAACTGGTTACAGATAAAAATGCTTTTATTAGACCTTCTCCTTCTGGAAATTCATTGGGTGGAGTTGCTCAAAAAACAAGAGAAAGCATTATTCTCTGCGAAGCTGCAGGTTTTGATACTGTTATTATAGAAACCGTAGGTGTTGGACAAAGCGAAACCATGGTTCATTCTATGGTCGATTTCTTTCTACTCTTAAAAATAGCAGGTGCTGGAGATGAATTACAAGGAATTAAGAGGGGGATTATTGAAATGGCTGATGCAATTGTGATCAATAAAGCGGATGGCGACAATGTGAAAAATGCTAAAATTGCGAAAGTTGAATTTAACAGAGCCTTACATTTATATCCTCCAAAAGAAAGCGGATGGCAACCTAAAGTACTAACTGCTAGTGCTCTTAAAAATAAAGGCATAAAAGATATTGAAGAAATGATTGAAGGCTATATTTCAGTATCTAAAGAGAATGGTTTTTTTGATCAAAAGAGAAATCAACAAAATAAATTTTGGCTTCAATCTACAATTCAGCAAAATTTACATGATTCATTTTTTAAGAATGATGTTATAGTAAATGCTTTGAAAAAAGAAATAGAGCTTTTACAAAATGGTGCTACTACACCTTTTGTTTCTGCTCAAAAACTATTGAATTTATACAATGAACAATCTTAAAAATTCAAAATACCTACTTTCTATTAGCATTCTTATTGTTTTTTTAATTAATGTTATTCAAGGCAGTAATACTGAGCTTTTACCAGATGAAGCATATTATTGGGTATATAGTCAGTATATGGATTGGGGATTTTTTGATCACCCACCACTTGTCGCTTTATGGATTAGTATAAGTGATTTCTTATTTGTTGATGAGTTAGGGGTTCGATTCTTTTCTGCAGTTTCTTTTGCCATCCTTACTTATTTGGTTTGGATTACTATAGATCATCCTAAAAAGAAAGAATACACTTGGTTGTTTTTATTGATTTTCTTTTCAACAGCTATGTTGAATGTTTATGGATTTATTACAACACCTGATACTCCTTTACTGCTTTTCCTTGGGTTGTTTTTATATGCATATAAAGAATATCTAAAGAAGCAAAACATCTTAAGTTACATCCTACTATCAGTATCTATAGCAGGAATGATGTACAGTAAATATCAAGCTATTTTAATCGTCTTTTTTATCATTTTATCCAATTTTAAACTGTTAAAGGATTATAAACTATGGCTTGCTAGCCTTGGAGCACTGCTACTCTATTTACCTCACCTAGATTGGCAATGGGCTAATGATTTTCCTTCATTTAGATATCATTTACAAGAAAGAGTATCTAACAGAACCTATAAGTTTGAGCATACGCTGATGCATTTTGTAAATATGATAGCCATTCTTGGATTTACATTTCCAATCATGTATAAAGCCTTCTTTAAAAGTATAAAGACCAAAGATGCATTTATGAGAGGTCTTAACTTTATTATTATTGGGTTCCTTGTTTTCTTTTTCTTTTCTTCTTTTAGAGGTCGTGTACAAGCACAATGGATTGTTCCTATAAGCATCCCATTACTATTAATCACTTTCCGTTTTTTGACACAAAAAGAAAAATCTAGAACATGGTTTATACGATTGGCAGTTCTCAATATTGCTGTTATGTTAGTAGCAAGGGTACTAATGTCTTCCGCTGGTAGTTCATATGTTTCATTAAATACTCATGGCAATGAAAGCTGGGCATTGGAATTAAAATCGAAAACGAAAGGACAAGAAAAAATATTTATCAACTCTTATCAGAATACTGCTACTTATTGGTATTACACTGGTGAGAAAGCCTATTATATGAAAAACTTTACTGGGAGAAATAACCACTTTTTAATGCTTCAAAAAAAAGAAGATTTATCAGCAAAACAAGCTGCATTAGTAAGCCGGATTCGTTTAGATCATACTGATTTCGGGACTCACATACGAGGAAAAGATTCTGTTTTTACAACGGTTGTTAATCATTATAATGACTTGTCTCAACTCAAGGTGTCAATTCTAAATGATCAAATTATTCTGAATGAAAATTCAATAAATACATTTGAAATTGAAATCGAAAACAATTTTAATCGAACAATAAATTTAGATGACTTTGAAGTTCGTATTGGTTTTATAAAAGCAAAGAAAAAAGAAAAATTTACACTCAATGCTTACTTAAAAACAAACTCTTCTTCAATTACAAAAGGTGAAACTATAAAAGGGATCATTTCTTTTGACACTAATGACTTTCCAAATCCTGAGATTTTCACCACATTAGGGATTGGAATTACGAATTCAAATAAGATAGATATTATTAGAGTTAGTAAACTCCATAAATATCAACTAAAGGATTAAGTTTTTCTCATACCTTTGCAATTCATACAATTATTTATGCTACGATTTAACAAGCTTACAAAAACAGAGACTTTCTTATTTATTGCTTTAGCAATTGTTTTAATATTGTCCGTTTACTTTGGATTTACAGACAAAGTTTATTTCGATACTATTTTTGCTCAAGAAGATGGTGCTATAGAATATGCTACATTCTTTTTTCTATTATGCATAAGTATTCTCCAATTTATGAGGCTATTTACTGTAAGTAAAAATAAAGCTGCTTTATGGAAGCTTGGAATTTTCTTTTTTGGAGTGTTGTTTCTTTTTGGTGCTGGAGAAGAGATTTCTTGGGGTCAAAGAATATTTGGCATAGAGTCTGGAGAATTCTTTCAAGGTAATAATCTTCAAAAGGAAACAAATTTACACAACCTAGAAATTGGAGGAGTAAAGCTAAATAAATTGATTTTCAGTCAATTGCTCACCATTGTTATGGCATTATATCTATTAGTGATGCCTTTTCTATATCAAAAATTTAATGGAATTAAAAAATTGGTTGATAAATTTGTAATTCCTGTTCCACAGTTAAGTCATATTGTAGCTTTCTTAATCAATACAATCTTTATTGCGATACTTCCTAATTTAAGTCGAAAATGGGAAGTCTATGAAATGTTCTTTGCTGTAATTTTCTTACTTATATTCCTGAATCCTGTAAATAAGGAGATATACTTAGCTAAATCTAGTAGTGATTCTTAAGCCTTTTTGAATTCTATAAAACAAATATCCAAAAAAAATTCCAGCAAGATATCCCGAGAGAATATCGAGCGGATAATGAACTCCTAAGTATATTCTACTATACCCAAAAAGTAAAGGGAAAATTACTAGAAACCAGATATACTTGTAATGCTTTTTAAGTACTAAGATCAAAAACACTGTAATTGTAGTGGACAATGATGCATGTCCTGAGTAAAAACTATAACCTCCAGGTTTGTAAGTAAAAAATCGTAGTTGTTCAACTACGCCTTCAGTATTACAAGGCCGTAAGCGTTCAAAAGAATGTTTGACAAAATTTGTGAATTGATCTGAGAACGTAACCAAGGCTGCTATAAAAAGGAGCATTAACAACCCACTTTTCAATCCAAATTTTTTAAATATTAAAAATAAAAGTAAAGCGAACAACGGAGACCAATGAAACTGATTGGTAATTGCCAACCAAAATCCATCCCATTGTTCGCTTCCTAAATTATTAAGAAAAATGAGTAACTCAGTATCTTTATGTAAAAGACTTTCTATCAATTACTGTCCTACTTTTAAAAGTTCTAATTCAAAAATAATGTCTGCTTTAGGTGGAAATGGACCTCCTCCTGCTTCACCATAAGCTAAATAATACGGAATAAACAAACGCGATTTATCACCTACTCTCATTTTTAAAATAGCTTCTTTAAACCCTGTAATCATTTGCTGTTGATCCATTGTAAATGTAAAAGGTGTAGATCCTACAGTACTTTGAATCATTTTACCATCAGCTAGGTATAATGTGTAATTTACTGTTGTAGGAACAGAGCTCTTAAACTTCTTTCCTTTTCCTCTTTTTAAAACAAGAACTTGTAGTCCAGATTCTGATTTTGTCGCTTTTGCTACATCCATTTTCTTATAAAAAACTTCTTTATCAGCTAAAAATTTATCGTATCTAACTTTGTCAGCAGCTGCCTTGTTCGCTAATCTTTCTTTTTCTTTGATTTCAGATTTCGCCAACTCATCTTCAAAAACTTTAGGAGCATCAAAGTTTTTAGCTTTACTACCTCTTCTCACAATCTTTACCGATTTGATATAATCTTTTTCCGCAATAGAATCTACAACATCTTGTCCGGTTACAACTTTTCCAAATACAGTATGCTTTCCATCCAACCAAGGTGTAGGCTTATGTGTAATAAAAAATTGACATCCGTTTGTGGCTGGCCCAGAATTTGCCATAGACAACACTCCAGGTCCATCATGTTTGTATTTCACAGCATTGCTTGAATCTCTTGGAATTTCATCTAAAAAGCGATACCCAGGGTTTCCAGCTCCTGTAGCTAAAGGGTCTCCTCCTTGAATCATAAAATCTTTTATGACTCTATGAAAAGTTAAGCCATCATAGAATTTTTTCCCTTTTAAAGAATCTACAACTTTGGTATTTGTCCCTTCTGCTAATGAAACAAAATTAGCCACAGTTAACGGTGTTGCATCTGAATAAAGCTCAAGGATAATTGTTCCTCTATCTGTTTCTACATCTGCATAAATACCATCTTCTAAGCCTTTATACTTATTATCACAAGCTGCTAAAATCACAGAGCATACTAGTACTAGTTGTAAAATTCTAGTTTTCATTTTAAATGTCTTCATTTATATTAATTAATGTTACTAAACTTATAATTGATTGATTAACTCCAATTTTATTTCCATCTCCTACAAATCCAAACGCATTATGCGAAGGAATCACAAATTTAATTGTTTCTCCTTTCTTCATCGTTTTAATTCCTTGTTGTAATGCAGGAATAAAATCTTCCTTATCTATTTTGTATTTTTTAATTCCTAATGCTTCTTTCGAATAAATGATATTGTTGTTTAAATCCAATATTTCGTATGAAATTTCAACAACATCATTCATTTTAGGTTTGGCAGTGTTTTCTTCTACTTTTTTAATGTATTGATACCAATATCCAGTCGCAGATGATTGATATTGTGAAATACTGTCATTTTTTATATACTGTAGAATTTTGCCTTCTTCAAACTTATTAATCTGTTTTAATTGTTTAGCAGTAGAAGCCAATGTAAAAGACTTGCTAGCAGTTATAGGTTTTCTTCCTTCTTGCTCTTTACAAGAAACTAAAACTAATACTAAACATAAAACAAGATGCTTAAGCTTCATATGATTTTTGTATCTCTTCTTTATAATTTGACAATAGACTCACAAATTTTTCAACTGTCTCTTCCATAGAAAGTTCAGAACGACCACCTGCTGCATTATCATGTCCACCTCCATTAAAATAATTTCTAGCAAACTGATTTACAGAAAAAGATCCTTTAGATCGAAACGATATTTTTATAATTCCTTGTTCTTTATCTTCAATAAAAATAGCAGCTACTGTTATGCCTGAAACAGATAAAGCATAATTAACAACCCCTTCTGTATCTCCTTTCTTAAAATCGTTATCTATTTTCTCTTTATCAGAAATTGTAATATAAGCCGATCTTAATTTTGGTACAACTCTAAGGTTTCTTAAAGCCTGTCCTAACAACTGCAATCTCCCATAAGAGTTTGAATCATATACGTTGCTATGAATTCGATCATTCTCTACTCCTTTATCAATTAAATCAGCAACCACTCTATGTGTAGTGCTTGTTGTTGTTGGAAAACGAAATGATCCTCCTGTATCTGTCATGATTCCTGTATAAATACATGTTGCAATATCCTTGTCTATCAAATCAACGTCTCCCATCATTTCAATAAAATGATATACCATTTGACAAGTAGAACACATGGTTGTGTCAGAATACATATAGGCAAAATCATCAGGTTCTTGATGATGATCAATTAGTGCAAAATCATTTTCATACCCTTCTAAAGTCTTTTGCATATCACTTCCAACTCTATGAAAAGCATTAAAATCTAACAGAAAAATAATATCTGACTTTTTAATCGCTCTTTGAGATTGTGAGTTTTGCCAATCAAATCGATAGGTAGCATCTGATCCTGGTAACCAATGTAAAAAAATAGGATACTCATTAGGCACAACAACCGTTGGTGTATGTCCTTTTTTCTTCAAATAATGACATAATGCTAATGTAGATCCTATAGCATCTCCATCTGGATTTCTATGCCCTACAATAACGATGTTTTTAGGTGAATTAAGAAAAGATTGTAATTCCTTAAACTGTTTCAAAATCATAAGTGGCGAAGATACCAATTTAATTAAAAAATTATGTACTTTTGCCGCGATTTTAAAACACATTAAAAAACAAAAAATGGCAACAAATAGAACATTCACCATGATTAAGCCAGATGGTGTAGAAAACGGACATACAGGAGCAATCTTAGAAAAGATCAATGCAGCTGGATTTAGAATTGTGGCATTGAAAAAAACACAAATGACTAAAAATGATGCTGAAACCTTTTATGCAGTTCATAACGAACGTCCTTTCTTTGGAGAGTTGGTAGAGTTTATGACTAGAGGTCCTATTATTGCAGCTGTCTTAGAAAAAGAGAATGCTGTTGAAGATTTTAGAACTTTAATAGGAGCTACAAATCCTGCGGATGCTGCTGAAGGAACTATTAGACAATTGTATGCTACTTCTATGGGAGAAAATGCAGTACACGGTTCTGACAGTGATGAAAATGCTGAAATTGAAGGAAACTTTCATTTCTCTGGTAGAGAGATGTTTTAGTAAGAATTCTTTCTTAAAATATATTTAGAAACTCGTTACGAAAGTGACGAGTTTTTTTTATACCAACATCAATTTAGAAACCAGTTCTTCGCCCATTTCTTCGTTGATCATCTTTATAATTTTTTCTTTTCCATAACTCAATTCTTCTCTTAAAACCGAAGAGTTTAAACGAATAATTAATGTTTTGTTTTGTAATTGAACTTGTTCAGTATAGGAAACAACTCCTTGTCCCATCAATTTTGCCCAAACTTCTTCTATCTGCATTTTTTGCATTCCTTTGGTCAAATTGTTCTCTTTGATAAAAGATTTCATCAAATCTTTTATTGGATTGGATTCGTTTTCTCGCTTAGCCATAGCTATAGTTTAAAAATTTGATAGGGTTTATTACTTTGCTTAACAACGTTTTCTGTTCTCTCAGAATGTGTGTCCGTGATAAATATCTGTCCGAATTCATCGTTATTAACCAAATCAATAATATGTAAAACTCTAGATTCGTCTAACTTATCAAAAATATCATCTAACAACAAGATCGGAATCATATTAGATTGTTGTTTAATAAATTCAAACTGAGCTAGTTTTAAAGCAATTAGGTATGTTTTTTGCTGTCCTTGAGATCCAAATTTTTTGATAGGATACTCTCCTATTTCAAAACTCAAATCATCTTTATGAATTCCAACGGTGGTATACTGAAGAATCTTGTCTTTCTCTAGGCTGTTCTTTAATAATTCTTTATTTGATGAAATATGAAGTTGACTCTTATACACTAAGTTTACTTGCTCCTTATCATCAGAAATGACTTGATGCTTTTTATTAAAAATAGGGATAAACTCCTCTAAAAATTCTTTTCTTTTCTCATAAATATTTGTCCCGTAAGAAATTAACTGCTCATCATACACTTCCAAATTTGTAGCGTCAAATGTTCTATTGGCAGCAAAGTATTTTAATAAAGCATTACGCTGAGAGAGCGTTTTATTGTAAGCAATTAAATCTTTTAAATATTGTTTGTCTTGCTGAGAAATCACCCCATCTATAAACCTTCTACGAGTCTCGCTTCCTTCTACAACCAAATCTCTATCAGAAGGAGAAATGATTACCAAAGGAATTTGTCCTACATGATCAGAAAACTTCTCATAAGCTTTTCCGTTTCGCTTCAACATCTTCTTTTGCCCTCTTTTAAGGCTACAGATCATTTTTTCACTTCTATCGTCAATATTATAATCCCCTTCAATAACAAAAAAGCTCTCATTATGCTTTATATTATGAACTGCAACAGGATTAAAATAGCTTTTTGTGAACGATAAATAATAGATAGCATCCAACACATTTGTTTTACCAACACCATTTTGCCCTACAAAACAGTTGATTTTTTCTTCAAAATCAAATGTCTTAGAATCAAAATTTTTAAAATTCAATAAAGATAATTTCTCTAAATACATATCTATATTCTTTCTAAGAAGAAGCTGCAAATTATTGAAAATTTACTAATTACAAGCTTTTAAAATCCAATTAAAAAAACTATTTTTGCGGCACTAATTTTTAAAAGAAATATGGCAACATATAAGAAGAGAGGCTCAAAACCTGCAAGTAGAAAAGAGAAGGAAGCTGCAGAAATGCAGAGTGCAACAGCTGAGGTGTTTAATACACTAGATGAAACTGCTTCTAAGTCAGAGCGATGGATAGAAAAAAACAATAAACCCCTTTTTTACGGGCTAGTTCTTGTTATTGTCCTTATTTTAGGGTACTTAGGTTATAATAAATACATCGTTGAACCTAATGAAAAAGCGGCTTCTGATGAATTAGCTTTTCCTAGAAAATACTTCAATGAGTCAACTACTGCCAGCGGAACTGATATAGATTCTCTTTTGAATCTTGGTCTTGATGGAGCTGATGGTAAATATGGTTTTTTAGATATTGCTACTACTTTTAATGGTACGAAAGCTGGAAATATAGCCAACTATTATGCTGGAGTTTCTTATTTAAAGATGAAACAGTACGATAAAGCGATTGAATACTTAGATAAATTTAGTTCTGATGATGAACTTTTAGGACCTACTGCATTGGGTGCAATTGGTGATGCTTTTGCCGATCTTAACCAACCTGAAGAGTCTTTAAATTACTATGTGAAAGCTGCTAACGAAAAAGATAACGAGTATACAACACCTCTTTTCTTATTTAAAGCAGGGAAAACAGCCATGGATTTAGGTCAGTTTTCAAAAGCTGAAGGATATTTCCAAAAAATAAAGGACAACTATCCTACTTCTCAAATTGGAAAGGATATTGAAAAATATATAAGTAGTGCAAAATATGCGCAACAATAATGGCAACAACCAATTTATCACATTACGATAAAACAACAATCCCAAACGCGAGTCAATTTCGGTTTGGGATTGTTGTTTCTGAATGGAATCCAGAGATCACAAAGAGCATGCATCAAGGTGCAATAGACACTTTACTAGATTGTGGTGCGAAACAAGAGAATATAGTCTCGTGGGATGTTCCTGGGAGTTTTGAATTGGTGTATGGTTGCAGAAAAATGATTGAATCTCAACAAGTAGATGCAATTATTGCTATTGGAAATGTTATTCAAGGAGAAACAAAACACTTCGATTTTGTTTGTGAAGGTGTTACTCAAGGTATCGTTGATTTGAATATCAAACACGATGTTCCCGTTATTTTTTGTGTCCTGACAGATAACAATCGCCAACAGTCAATTGATCGATCTGGAGGTAAACATGGAAACAAAGGGATTGAATGTGCAGTAGCAGCGATAAAAATGGCAGCTTTAAGACACATTTAACAGCAGAACTTACCAACAATTCTTGACCACTTCTTTATTATTAAGTAACTTTGACATGCTACCATCAATGGTCTGATCTTTGTAGTATTTAAAATAGATCTTATTAGAAATACAGAATGGGAATCTTCAAAAAGAAAATTAAAAAATTCGAATACAAACCACGTTATTACAAGGGTGATGGGAATCCTTATGAGATGAAACATAAGTTTGATCAGTTTAGAAGCACTACTGGTAAAAACAAAAATTTAAAAGGAAAGATTGTCAGCGCTGTTGATGATTTAAAGGGGAATAATACTTCTATAGAATATAATAATGAAGTTTATGATCTTGAAAAAAAAGGAGGAAGTTCTAACAAAATAATCATCTCAATTGTTCTAGTATTGGTTCTTGTGTTTTTATTCATTATAGATTTCGATCTATCTATATTTCGCGGTAAATAATGTCAGATATCATTCAGCTTCTGCCAGATCATGTGGCCAATCAAATTGCTGCAGGTGAAGTGGTCCAACGCCCCGCATCTGTAGTGAAGGAATTGCTAGAAAACTCTATTGATGCTGGTGCTAGCTCTATAAAACTCATCATAAAAGATGCTGGAAAAACTCTAATTCAAGTCATTGACAACGGTAAAGGAATGAGTGTTACAGATGCTCGTTTATCTTTTGAACGTCATGCTACATCTAAAATAAAATCTGCTGAAGATTTATTCAAACTACATACAAAAGGATTTCGCGGTGAAGCTTTGGCTTCCATTGCAGCGATTGCTCATGTAGAAATGAAAACGAAATTAAAAGAGGTTGAACTAGGAACTCACCTTAAAATAGAAGGAAGTAAAATTACCTATCAAGAAATGACTTCTACACCAACTGGAACAAGTATTTCAGTTAAGAACTTGTTTTACAACATTCCAGCAAGAAGAAATTTTTTAAAATCTGATACTGTAGAAACCAGGCATATTATTGATGAATTTCAACGTATTACTTTAGCTCACTCAGAAATTTCTTTTAGTTTACATCATAATGGCAATGAGGTTTATCATTTAAACAACAGCAATCTAAGAAAGAGAATCGTTTCTATTTTTGGTTCTAAAATGAATGAAAAACTGGTTCCAATTGACGAAGAAACAGAAATGATTTCTATTGAGGGGTTTACAGCCAAGCCAGAATTTTCAAAAAAGAAACGAGGCGAACAATTCTTCTTTGTAAACAATCGTTTTGTGAAGAGTCCGTATTTACATCATGCTGTAGTAGCTGCTTTCGATGGCTTGCTAGAACATGGTTGTCATCCATCCTATTTCTTGTACTTGACGGTTCCAACAAAGAGTATTGACATTAACATTCATCCTACAAAAACAGAAATAAAATTTGATGATGAAAAAGCCTTGTATGCCATTTTAAGGGCAACTATAAAACATAGCTTAGGCCAGTATAGCATTGCGCCTGTTTTAGATTTTAACAGAGATGCAACATTAGACACTCCTTACAACTTCAGTAAGAAACCTTCTGTGGCTTCTACTCCAAAAATTACGGTAGACCCAACATTCAATCCTTTTAAATCTGAAGTTCAACAAACTACAAATTTTTCTCAAAAAAGGGATAATTCAAGTTGGGAAAGCTTGTACGTAACTACCGAAGAAACAGAACAACAAGAAACATTTTTTAAGAATGAAACTGAGCATCAAACAAACAAAACTTTTCAAATTCAAAAGAAATATTTGATTAGCTCTATTAAATCTGGTGTTGTTTTAATTCATCAATCGTTGGCACATCAACGTGTTTTATATGAAGACTTTTTGGAAAGTATTACAGTCAAAGAAGCTCATAGTCAGCAGTTGTTGTTTCCAATTACCATTTCATTTTCTTCAGCTGAGATTGAAACCATTTACACGTTAAAATCAGATTTAGAAAGTGCTGGTTTTGTTTTTGATGAGTTTACCAAAGAATCTGTAACAATTAAAGGAACTCCAACGTCTATAACAGAAAGTAAGATTACAACTGTGCTAGAAGAACTGTTGGAGAATGTAAACCTAGATGTACCAGATGCAGAGTTTAACCCTTTTGATCAGATGGCAAAATCTTTTGCCAAATCATTAGCAATTAAAACGGGTGCTTATCTATCGCAAAAAGAACAAGAGAACCTAGTAAATAATTTATTTTCTTGCAAGGAACCAAGTATTTCCCCATCTGGAAAAGCAACTTTTAAAACACTGACGTTAAACGAGGTAGATCAATTATTTACAAGTTAAGATATGAATAGACTTACTGAAGCTGTTAAGCATTTAATAATTTTAAACGTAATATTTTTCATTGCTACGTATTACCTAGTTGATAGTCGATTAATGATCGAATTCTTCGCTATGTTTTCTAACGAAAGCCCAAACTTTAGAGTTTGGCAACTTGCTACTTCAATGTTTATGCATGGAGGGTTCGGACACATATTATTCAATATGTTTGCGTTATGGATGTTCGGTAGTGTATTGGAAGGAATATGGGGAAGCAAAAAGTTTTTGACCTTTTATTTCCTAACAGGTATCGGTTCAGCTGCACTATATTTACTCATCAAGTATTTACAAATTAACGCTATTATTGGTGATTACTCAGATCAAGAGATAGATCTTATATTTAACGAAGGGGCTGATGTGCTTATGAGTAGTAAAAATTATACTGATGCTAGGTTAGCTTCATTAAATTTACTCGTAAACGCTCCCACTCTAGGAGCATCTGGTGCCATCGCTGGATTATTGATGGCATTTGGTATATTGTTTCCAAACATGGAATTAATGCTAATATTCTTGCCCGTTCCAATAAAAGCAAAATACTTTATTCCACTTTTAATCATCTATGAATTATCTATGGAGTTAGCTGCTTTCTCTTGGGATAATATAGCTCACTTAGGGCATTTAAGTGGTATGGCTATTGGATTTATTATCATGAAATACTGGAAAAAAAATCAATTTAAAAGACATCGTTAGTGAGTTTTCTAAAAGACATACAAGCTCGTTTTAAAAAAGGTTCTATTGTAGAGCAACTGATTTATATCAATATCGGTATGTTTCTTTTAACAATAATTATTGGTTCATTCTCTGGCCTATTTAGAGGTCAAGGAAATGTTATCTATGATTGGTTTTCATTATCACCTTCTTTTGACGTTTTTATTACAAGACCTTGGACGATTATTTCCTACGGGTTTTTACACGCTGACTTCTTACATATTTTATTTAATTGTATTGTTCTATTCTATTTTGGGAGATTATTCTTAGACTATTTTACTGCCAAGCAGTTATTAAACTTCTATATATTAGGAACTCTTTTTGGCGGTATATTATTTCTATTAAGTCAAAACTACTTTCCTGTCTTTGAAGGAAGAGTTTATCCTTTGGTGGGTGCTTCAGCTGGAATCTCAGCAATTGTTATTGGTGTTGCTACTTATATTCCAAATTATCAACTGCAGTTTCGTTTTATAGGATATGTGAAAATTTGGCATTTAGCTGCTATATTTATTCTACTAGATATTATTCAATTGGCTGGAAGCAATGGTGGTGGTCATTTTGCCCATTTAGGTGGGGCTGTTTTTGGTTTCTTATATGTATCTCAGGCAAGCAATAAAGAATTGAATCTTTTTGGATGGTTTTCAGATCTGTTCAAAACGAAAAGAAAACCTTTGAAGACAGTTCATAAGTCAAAGAAAAAAGCAGCACCAACACCCAAACACGTTAAACCAGACAATCAACAAAAAATAGATGGTATCTTAGATAAGATTAGTAAATCTGGGTACGATACGCTTACCAAAGAAGAAAAAGAATTTCTTTTTAAACAAGGTAAATAGTTTGCTGCATGAAAAAGAAATCCATTACAAATAAATTTCTCTTTTTAGTTAATTCTATACTAGCAGTTGCTCTTTTACTTTTTTACTTGCTTCCATTTATTTCGCCAGTATCTAGCCCAGGAATTGCTGTTTTAAGTTTGTTTGTTCCCATCCTATTCTTAGCGAATGTCTTTTTTGCAATCTATTGGATTATTAGAATGAAAAAACAATTCGCTCTTTCTTCACTTGTTATCTTTTTAGGCTTCGGATATATCAGTACTATTTACAAATTTTCAGATAAGAATGTTATTTTAAATGACGATATTAAAGTAATGACTTATAATGTGCGGATGTTCAATCATTATGGATGGAATCCTGATGAATCAATCGCTCAAAAAACATACGATTTCATCAATGAGAAATCTCCTGACATTTTAACTATCCAAGAGTTTTATGAATCTGAAAGCTTACAAATTTCTTACCCATATCAATATATCAAAACAAAATCGAAGGCAAATAAATTTGGACTAGCTATCTATTCAAAATTTCCAATCATCAATGGTGGTTCTTTAGATTTAAAACACAGTGCAAACAATATCATTTTTGCTGATATCCTTAAAGAAAGTGATACGATAAGAGTTTATAATATCCATTTAGAGTCCTTAAAGATTAATCCAGAGGAAGAAAACTTTGGGGAGAAAGACTCAGACAAGCTCATTGGCAGAATGAAGACAGCTTTTAGGGAACAAGCCATACAAACTCAGCAATTTTTAGAGCATCAAAAACAATGGAAAGGAAAAAAAATCGTTTGTGGTGACTTTAATAACACCGCTTTTTCTTGGGTTTATCGTCAGATATCAAAAGGAAAACAAGATGCTTTTAAAGTAGCTGGAAAAGGCTTAGGGAAAACATTTAATTACTGGTATCCACTGCGAATTGATTTTATCTTGCCTGACGCAGATTTTGACATCAATCATTTTAAAACTTATGATGTTCCGTATTCAGACCACTACCCTATTTTGGCAAGAATTAAACTCAAAGATTCTTCTCAATAAAACTTATTTTGTCTTTTTGACTCTTTTTAAACTCAGGTGATTAATTGGATTCATTCCTAAACCGCTAATGTTTTTATGAGTAAAACGGACTACTTCGTCGTAATACAAAGGAATCACAGGAGCAGATGACATGATTAAACTGTCCATTTTTTGATATAAAAAATGACGATCGTTTACATCGGTTGTCTTGATTGCTTGCTCCAACAAAGCGTCAAAAGTATCATTCTTATAATGTACATAGTTTGGTCCATACGGTGAAAATCTTTTGCTATGAAAAATAAATAGGTAATTTTCTGCGTCAGGATAATCAGCAACCCAACTTCCTCTAAAAATAGAAAGCTTTCCATTTACTTTTTGCTCACGCAAAGTTGATGGTGGCATAACGTCTACAGTTACCTCTAGGCCTATTTTTTGCATCTCTCTCTGAATAAACTCACACATGTCTTGGTACTGACTGTTTGTTGAAATAGTGATGGATGGGTTTTTATTCCCAGTTTCTAAAATGTACTCATGAATAAGTTTTTTTGCTCTTTTAGGCTGATAAGTGTATCCTTTCATATTATTAAAAGATGGCAATCCTTTAGGAATAAAGCCATTGACTGCTGGTGTACCGATTCCATTTCGTAAATATTGAATCATCTTTACTCTATCAAATCCATAATTCATTGCTTTTCGAATCTTTATAGAACTCGTTTCTTTTTCATCTGCATCAAGATATACACCTAAGTATTCCGTATTTAAATAAGGGCCTATCATCATATTGACCTTATCTGAGTATCGTTCTTGTAAAGTACCGTTAGAAGTAAGAATATTATCTTTATAAGAAGCATCTATACTGTTCAGGAAATCTGCATTCCCTTGAATGAATTGTAAAAACTCACTTTGCTTGTCGGGCAAAAAAGTTGTTGAAACTGCTTCTAAATATGGTAACTGATTTCCTTCACTATCCTTTTCGTAATACAATGAATTCTTTCTAAATACTAGTTTTATATTTTCTTCCCAAAGTTTAAATTGAAAAGGTCCTGCTCCTATAGGGTTTGCTCTAAATTTATTTCCAAAGTATTCTATAGCTTCTTTAGGAACAACAGCACAATATTGCATGCTTAAAATACTTAAAAAAGGCGGGAATGAATTCTTCAAATGAATGACAAAGGTCGAGTCGTTTTTTGCTTTAAATCTATCTACATAACCCAATACCCATTTACCTGGAGAAGCTACCTCAGGGTCTATCAACCTTTGAAAAGAATATTCAAAATCTTTCGCTACAACATTCCGCGTAGAGTCCTTTCCAAATAAAATATGTTTATGAAATTTCACATCGTCTCTCAATGTAAATTCATAGGTTTTTCCGTCCTCAGAGATTTTCCAATTTTTAGCAATATCTGGCTGAACATGTAAGCTATCATCCAACTGAACCAAGCCATTAAATAACTGAGATGTAGCCCATATAGTTCTTAAGTCTTTTGCAAAAGCAGGATCTAACGTTGTAAGGTTTGCATGCTGATTGTATCTAAAAACCTGAGAATCGTCGAAGCTAGAAATTCGTCTTTCACAAGAAGAAAAATAAAATGTAAAAAGACATAAGATTATTAATCTTGATATTGGGTAATTCAAAATTCGTAATTCAAAATTCATCATTCTATCTTTCATACCCATACTCTCTTTCTACTTTACAAATTCTTAATTGATATTGCTTGTACCATTGGTCTCTTCCTCTATTTCTAGCTTCGGTGTGCTCTACATTATTTTTCCACCTTAGAATAGCCTCCTCATCTTTCCAATAAGAAACTGTAATACCCATATCGTTCCTTACAGATTCTATTCCTAAATACCCTTCTTGTTCTTTGGCTAGTTCTTCCATTCTCTCAGCAGTTTCTATATATTCAGAAAGATCATCTGACAATACTGTAGTGAAAATAACAGCATAATATGGAGGTTGTAGATTACTAACAATCATAATATCAATTCATATTTAGTTTCGGGTAATTTAGAAATAGGTTCTATTCCCTTTTCTATTACTTTAAAGTTACATTTTTCAAGAATCTTTCCTGATGCTATATTTACATCAACAACATACCCTACTAGCTTTGGAAGCTGAATTGAGTTACTATATAAAATCAATCCTTTACAAATCTCAAAACCATATCCAAATCCCCAGTATTTCTCCAAAAATCGAAATCCTATTTCATCTTCTTTTTGATCATCTTTTACCAAAGCTAGTGTTCCTATAAACTCATCATCTAATTTCCGTTCAATTGCATAAATCCAAAAATCATTATTTTCTTTCTCATAGAAATCAATCAAATCTTTCAATTCTGCTTCATGGGTTTCTAATGATTTTACTTCACCATCTGCATACTGCATCACTTTTGGATTGCTTTGCATCTCATGAAAAGGTTTTAAATCACTTACAACAAGCTTTCTAACCAGCAATCTTTGTGTTTCAAAAATGACTTCAGTACTCATCTATCTTTTAAGAATTATCGTAACTTTGTACGCCCTTAAATGTACAAGAATGAATGCAGATAAAAAAGTAGCATTTTACACTTTAGGATGTAAACTAAACTTCTCTGAAACTTCTACAATTGCTCGTAGTTTTGTCAGTGAAGGATTTGATCGTGTTGACTTTAATGAAAAGGCTGATGTATACGTGATCAATACATGCTCTGTAACCGACAATGCAGATAAACGATTTAAATCCATTGTAAAAAATGCATTGAAGAAAAATGATGATGCTTTTTTAATTGCTGTAGGTTGTTATGCTCAACTAAAACCTGAAGAATTGGCTGCTGTAGATGGAGTAGATTTGGTTTTGGGAGCTACAGAAAAATTTAATGTAACCAGTTACATCAATGATTTAACTAAAAACGAACAAGGTGAAGTTCATTCTTGTGAAATTTCTGATGCCGATTTTTATGTTGGTTCCTACTCTATTGGTGATCGAACTCGTGCGTTCTTAAAAGTACAAGATGGCTGTGATTATAAGTGCACTTATTGCACCATTCCATTGGCTAGAGGAATCTCTAGAAGTGACACCTTAGAAAATGTTTTGACAAATGCCAAAGAAATTTCTGAAAGAGGAATTAAGGAGATTGTTCTAACTGGTGTCAATATTGGTGATTATGGCAAAGGCGAATTTGGAAACAAAAAACACGAACATACTTTTTTAGAATTGGTAAAAGAATTGGATAAAGTAGAAGGAATTCATCGTTTGCGAATTTCATCAATTGAGCCAAATCTTTTAAAGAACGAAACCATTGAGTTTGTTTCAAACTCTGAAACCTTTGTTCCTCACTTTCACATTCCATTGCAAAGTGGTAGTGATGATTTATTGAGAAAGATGAAGCGTCGATACTTGCGAAAAGTATACACAGATAGAGTTTTAAAAATTAAGGAAGTAATGCCCAATGCCTGTATTGGTGTTGATGTAATTGTTGGTTTCCCTGGTGAAACTGATGAACACTTCTTAGAAACATACAATTATTTGAACGATATGGACATTTCATATTTGCATGTTTTTACCTATTCAGAAAGACCCAATACGGAAGCAGTATTGTTAGATGGTGTAGTTCCTAAGAACGTTCGTGCAAAACGCAGTAAAATGCTTCGTGGACTGTCTGTAAAGAAACGTAGAGCTTTTTATGAGAGTCAATTGGGGAATACTTCAACTGTTTTATTTGAAAGCGAAAACAAAGAAGGTTATATTCATGGGTTTACAGAAAACTATGTGAAAGTAAAATCGCCTTGGAATCCTGAACTGGTAAATACGTTGCACAAAGTAACTCTAACAAAAATAGACGAAGATGGTTTGGTTCGTTTTGATTTTGTAGAAGAAAAAGTAACTGTTTAATGTCTCTTCAAACATTAATCAATATTTTTTTAGTCATTTTTTCTATTGGTATCATTGCGGCTATCATTGTTTTAATTAGAGATCGAATTGACATTATTAGAAGTATTAAACCAAATAGTATTGGAGAGTTTTTTGGTTTGAATGATTTTAAATCACATACTTTTCCTCTTCGTTATGTCATTTCAAGAACATTTATAAATATTTTTGCGCTATCTATATGGGTTCCTTTCTGGATTCTTGATAACGTATTTAAATTGAATATCTTTAAAGAAAATAATTCTAAATGAGAAAATCCCTATTCATCTTAACATTATTGACAATTTTTAGCTGTGAAACTCCAGTCAAGAAAGAAAAGAAAAAAGAGGGACTCAAAAAAGAAACTCCTAAGAGAACTGTTGTAGAAAATGAAGTTGATAAGACATTAGTCAAATTAAAAAGAAACCCTTGTTCAGGTGATTGCCCTGTTTTTGAAGTAACTATTACAAAAGATCATATCTTAATGTATAATGGTATTCAATACACAAATAGTACAGGGATTCATACCGTAAAGCTATCTTCCAAACAGTATACAAAATTGTTAGCAATTTTAACTGCATCAAATTTTTCAGAATTGAAAAGTGAATATGCAGATAGTGGTACAAAAGACTTTGCTGAAACTGTGATTACGTATAAAAGTAAAAATGTGATGGTACGACTTTGGAAAGATGCCCCTGAGAATTTAACCGATATTTATGTTTTCATAGAGGATATTTTATATGAAAAAAAGTATTTAGAGTAATGTCTAAAACACACATTTATTGCATGCCAGGCTTAGGAGCTAGTCCTAAGATTTTTGAGCACTTGTCTTTATCTAATGAACAATTTGAGCTCCATTTTTTAGAATGGAAAATCCCATTGACTTTTGAGGAGTCACTTGAAGACTACGCAAAACGGATGTGTGAAGATATTAAACATGAAAACCCTGTTTTATTAGGTGTTTCTTTTGGTGGAATCTTAGTTCAGGAAATGAGTAAAATCATTAAAGTTCATAAAATCATTCTTATTTCTAGTATTAAATCTCATCACGAATTTCCTAATCGATTAAAGTTAATTCAAGCTACAAAAGCATATAAGTTATTCCCAACTAAGATTGTAGAAAATTTAGATGCTTACACCAAGTATTTCTTGGGTGATTTCTTAAAACGAAGAGCTGAGCTTTATAAAATGTATCTTTCTGTTAGAAATTCAGAATATATGAAGTGGGCAATTCATCATGTATTGCATTGGCAGCAAGAAACTCCTCCTGAAAATATTATTCATATTCAAGGTACAGATGATCATGTTTTTCCTTCAAAGCACATTAAAGACTTTATTCCAGTTGAAAAAGGCACCCATGTTATGATTTTAATGAAAGCCAAAACTATTTCTCAAATAATTGGCAATCATTTAACTTGAATCCTTCTTCACAATTCCCTAATTTTAAGCATTACTAAATTAAAGGGGAATTCAATGCAAAAACCACTACGTTTTTTATCAGTTTTATCAATTGCCATACTTTCAATTTCTTTTATAAACGGTGTCTACATCTCAGATGTTGGACCTCAAAAGAATACCGCAGAGACTTATAACATCAAAGCATTAAAAATTCCAGAGGGATTAACATTCGCTGGAGAAAAAGTCCCAACTGAACGATTTGACATTAGAGAGCGAATGGATCGCGAATTACTAGTCAACACCTATTGGCAATCTAATGGACTGCTTTTAATTAAAAGAGCTCATAAGTATTTTCCAATTATAGAACCTCTTCTAAAAAAATATGGAATTCCTGATGATTTTAAATATTTAGCTGTAGCAGAAAGCGGATTACAAAACAACTCCTCTCCCGCTGGTGCTTCAGGTTTCTGGCATTTTTTAAAATCATCTGCGAAAGAATATGGACTGGAAGTCAATAGAAATGTGGATGAACGCTATAATTTAGAGCTAGCAACCAAAGTGGCTGCTGAATATTTAAAAAAATCAAAAAAGCGATTTGGCACCTGGACACTTGCAATGGCTGCTTATAATGCAGGAAATGCTAGAATATCTAGAAGTTTAAAAACTCAGCAAGTAAATGATTATTATGATTTGCTTCTAAACTCTGAAACTTCTCGTTATGTCTTTAGAATTGTTGCCTTGAAAGAAATTCTATCAAAGCCGAAACAATATGGATTTGAATTTGAGGATGAAGATTTATATAACTTACCAGAATCTTATACTGTTAAAGTAGATACTGTAATTACGAACATTGCTTCTTTCGCAAAAAAATTCGGAACCAATTATAAAGAATTGAAATTATACAATCCGTGGCTGAGAGAAAACAAATTGAATAATAAGAGTCGAAAACTATATAAGATTCAAATTCCTGTAAAATAAGTTAACTATCTAAGTAATTACCTAATTTATCTAACGAGCCTTCCCAGAATTGCTCGTAAAATTTCAGCCATTTGGTAACTTCTTTTAACCCTTTTGGATTCGCACTACAATAACGTTCTCTACCTAGATTCTTTATAGAGACCAAACCTGCATCTTCCAAAGTTTTAATATGCTTTGTAACACCTTGTCGAGTCATAGAAAACTCTCCTGATATTTGAGAAATAGCCATTGCTGAAGAAGCAATTATCAAGGCATGAAAAATTTCGCGCCTTGTTGGGTCTGCAATTGCTTTAAATAGTTTTGTAACTTTATCCTGCATGCATTACATTTTTCAAGTAACCAGATAGTTCGTTTACACAATTACTCCATCCACCATTGAAACTTTCAAACATCTTTACAGCAGTTTCTCCTCCATAGTTAGAAATTCCAGAATGTTCCAAATACAACTTAGTTCCTTCATTTATAGATTCTAATTTCCATGTTACAGTTGTCTCTGTTATTGTATCTTGTACAACCCATGTATAAGAAAGTTCATATGGATCTGATTTCTTTACTTCACCTGTAATAGTTAGACACCCTTTTTCTTCACTTGCTGTAAAAGTATATTGATATCCTTTTTCTGCTTTAAAATCGGCTTTGATAAACCAAATAGATATTTCTTCAGCCCTAGATATGGCATCCCAAACTTTATCAATTGGATGATTAAACACATGTTCTTTTTTTATGACATCTTTCATAATTGTTTATTTTAAACTTAATAGATAGCTAAATTATGATAATTATTTTAATATGCAACTTTTTAGTTGCATATATATAAACTCCATAAAGAAAGGCTATCCAATGGATAGCCTTTACCTTTAAAAATTAACTAGTAGTAGATATATATTATAATACTCTTACGTTTACTGCGTTTAATCCTTTTTTTCCTTCTTTTAATTCGAATTCTACTTCGTCGTTTTCACGAACTTCATCGATTAATCCAGTTACATGTACAAAATGTTCTTTGTTGTTTCCTTCTTCAGTAATAAATCCAAATCCTTTAGATTCGTTGAAAAATTTTACGATACCTTTACTCATAATAGTGTTTTAATGGTGTTGTTTATTTAATTACAAACAACTTTGTTTATTGAGGCGCAAAGTTACATTTTATTTTGTAAACATTTGATAAAATGTTGACTTTCTTTTATTTATCCTAAAAAGTGCTTAAAAAAGTATAAAATCAAACTTCACTTTTTGATAATCAAATGATTCTTAACACTATGCTTCAAAATACTTGTTTAACCCTACCTACGATACCTGAGGTCAATTGGACTTTAATTCCATGTGGATGGTTAGACGAATTGGTTAAAATTCTTTTAACTTGACCTTCTGTCAACTCTCCAGTTCTTTGATGATGCTTTTGCACAACGGTAACATCTATTCCGATTTTAATATCTTTTCTGTTTTTTCCGTCCATTACAAATTATCCTTTACTGCTTGAAATTCTTCAATGATTTCTTCTAATACTTGTTTTGCAGGTTTAATTTCATGAATAATTCCAGCTATCTGACCTATTTCAAGCTCACCGTTCACTAAATCGCCTTCAAACATTCCTTTCTTTGCTCTTGCTCTACCTAATAGCTCTTTTATTTGATCTACAGTTGGATTCTGTTGATATAATTCTTGTACTTGTTGGTAGAAATTATTCTTTACCAAACGAACTGGGGCCAATTCTTTTAACGTTAAATGTGTGTCGCCATCTTTTACATCAATAATTGTCTTTTTGAAGTTATCGTGTGCAGAAGATTCTATGGTTGCTGCAAATCGACTACCAATTTGTACTCCATCTGCTCCTAAAACCATAGCAGCCAACATCCCTCTTCCATTTCCAATACCTCCTGCTGCAATCACAGGAATATTGACCTGTTCTTTTACCATAGGAATTAAAGTAAACGTAGTACTCTCTTCACGTCCATTATGCCCTCCAGCTTCAAAGCCTTCACAAACCACAGCGTCAACTCCTGCTGCTTCTGATTTTAAAGCAAATTTCACAGAGCTTACTACATGAACAACAGTGATTCCTTTTTCTTTTAAAAAGCTTGTCCAGGTTTTTGGATTGCCTGCAGAAGTAAAAACAATCTTTACTCCTTCTTCCACGATGATATCCATTATTTCTTGAATCTGTGGATATAGCATGGGAACGTTCACTCCAAAAGGTTTATCTGTTGCCTTTTTACATTTCTGTATGTGTTCTCTTAACACTTCAGGATACATAGAACCTGAACCAATCAATCCTAATCCACCAGCATTAGAAACTGCAGATGCAAGTTTCCAACCACTGACCCAAATCATTCCTCCTTGAACAACAGGGTGTTGAATATTAAATAGTTCTGTGATCTTGTTTGTCAAATTTCTAGTTTAATTTAATAGGTAATGTATATCTAACTTTTACTTTTCTATTTAATTGAATTCCAGGTTCCCAATTAGGCATTTCTTTAAAAAAACGCAGTATATTATTAATCTCTTTTTCAGTTAAACTCTCTGGATGAATTTTAATATCTACTGGTCTTCCTTCCTTATTTATTGCAAATCTCAAAATTAATCTTCCCTTGAATTTACTTTTTCTAAACTTAGGTGTTAATTTTCTTCTAACATAATTGCTTAAACTTTTTTTACCTCCTTTAAAACTTGGTCGTTTTTCAAAAATTAATTTTTCATTTTTCACTTCTCCGTTTTCATACCAAAGGTTATATTTCTTAACCTCACCTTTACTATAAACTAATCTAGCTATTCTATTGCCATTAGGGTAGTGAAAATTCCATACTCCTTCCCTTTTATTGTCTCTATATATCCCTGTCACACTTTTACCTCCATCTATAAAGAAACTTGAGAAATTACCATGATATTGACTCTTATCATTATATGTTTTTATCAATCTTAATTGACCATTCTTATGAAAAAAATTGTGAATCCCTATTTCTTTGCTTAATTTAATATCAGAAAACAACTCGTCCGAAACTAATTGTCCGTTTAAATCATAAAATAAAACCTGTACATTGGGATTTTTTCGAATGATTAACCGAGTATATTGAGCTTTATCTTTTGCTACAAAATTAGTTTTTGTTTGATCTAAGTATTCAACAATGGTGTCTTTCTGTCCAAAAGATAAAAAACACGATAGAATTAAAACAATTGATAGTATTTTTTTCATAGCAAACTTATTTACGAAATTACTCCCGAGCCAATCAACTCTTCTCCTTGATACCAAGCAACAAATTGACCTTCTTGAATAGCAGATTGTGCATTTTTAAACTCTACAAACAATCCGTTTTCAACTTTATACAATATTGCTTTTTCTAAAGGCTGTCTATAGCGAATTCTAGCCTCTACCTCCATACTTTCATGTGGTTGCAACGCTAAATCTTCTCGTACCCAATGTTCTTCTTTGTCTGTTACAAACAATACATTTCTATACAATCCTTTGTGAAGTTTCCCTTCACCTGCATAAATTACATTTTCATTCACGTCGGTTTCAATCACAAACAAAGGTTCTTTGGTTCCTCCTACAGCTAGACCTTTACGTTGACCTTTGGTGAAATAGTGTGCTCCTTGATGTTTTCCAACAACTTTTCCATCCTGTTGGTCATATTGATATTTGGTTGCAAAAAAATCAAGTTCTTGTTCTTTAGAATCAAAAACAGGAATGTTTTTTTGATATACATCTGAATTATTATCAACCTGAACAATTACTCCTTCTTTTGGTTGTAGTTTCTGTTGTAAAAACTCAGGTAAACGAACTTTACCAATAAAACATAATCCTTGTGAATCTTTCTTTTCTGCAGTAATTAAATTGGCTTTTTTAGCAATTTCTCGTACTTCAGGTTTTGTCATTTCTCCAATAGGAAACAATGCTTTAGACAATTGTTCTTGTGATAATTGACATAAAAAATAAGATTGATCTTTATTCGTATCCTTTCCTGCTAGCAATTTATAAACAGGCTTTCCTTCAATAATTGCTGAATCTTTTCTACAATAATGCCCGGTAGCCACATAATCAGCTCCTAGACTCATAGCAATGTCCATAAAGACATCAAATTTGATTTCACGATTGCATAAAACATCAGGGTTTGGAGTCCTTCCTTTTTCGTATTCATTAAACATATAATCAACAATACGTTCTTTGTATTGTTCGCTTAAATCTACTACTTGAAAAGGAATTCCTAATTTTTCAGCAACGATTAAAGCATCGTTACTATCTTCTAACCATGGGCATTCATTTGAGATAGTCACGGAGTCATCATGCCAGTTCTTCATAAAAAGGCCAATTACCTCATATCCCTGCTCTTTTAAAAGATAGGCCGTTACGCTACTATCAACACCTCCCGAAAGTCCTACTATTACTCTTTGCATTATTTATAATTTCGATGCAAATTTACGAAAATACTACTGAAGTTGGTATTGAAAGAATTGATGTATTCATTCAATAAATTGATGCATTTAGTAATCTTAAAAAAGAAGAAAAGGTTTAGTTATCTTTATTCTTTTTTATATCACTTTTCTTAATCTTGCTTTCTTGTCTTCTCTCTTTTGGCGTTACTTTTTTACCTCCAATGTAAAACTGCCATTTTCCATATTTTTTTCCATTTCTGTAAACGCCTTCTTCTTTTAGATCTCCATTCAATTCATAGTATTTTCCTTCTCCATTCAAAACATCGTTTACATAAAGTAATTCTTCAATTAAGATCTCTTTATCGGAATACTTTTTAGAAAAACCGTTTTTCATTCCATTACTATACTGAGTATGTTCAAGCATTTTTCCGTTCTTATAATAATTTTTGAGCGCTCCTTCAAGCTTCCCATCAACATAGTTTTCTTCAGAAAATGTTTTCCCGTTAGGAAAATAATAGATCCACTTCCCTACTCTTTTCCTGCCTATCATGGTACCTTTGGTACGTAATTTTCCTTTTAAAGTATAGTATTTTACTGAGGCTGAATCAGAAGTTGGAGAAAATTCTTTGATGATTGTAGGATGTCTAGAAGTAGTAATATCATAGTATCTGAAAGTCCCAACTTCTTTTCCATTTTTAAATCGTCCAACATATCGAACTCGTTTGTTAGAATAGTATTTTTTCCAAATACCTGTCCTTTTTTTATTTTTATCAAACTGATTGATTCTTTGAGCATCAATTTCTTGAATATTAAAAAAAAACACAAATACAATTAAAAGAGAAAACAGTCTTTTTATCTTTAGCATCAATTTATTCTTTAGGGTAAATATACATTTTTCAACGAAATTGGATGAATAGAAATTATTTAATAGAACAACTTACAAACATTGAGAATGCTAAAAGAGATAACCGTCAAAGGGTAGCAAATATTGTATCTGAACATAAAGAATTGGTTGCCCCTTTAGTTGATACAACTTTTCAAGTAGATGATAAAATTTCTATTCGTGCTGCCTGGGTATTGGAATGGATTTGTACGCACAACGACCTAAATTCAATTCTCCCTCATTTAGATCGATTTACAAACCAAATAAACTTGTTAGTCTTTGACAGCGCTATAAGACCATGTGCAAAGATTTGTGAACATTTAGCTGTTGCTTATACAAGTAAAAAAGATAACCAAACTAAAGAATTTTTAAAAGAGAAACATATTGAGAAAATCATTGAAACTGGATTTGACTGGTTAATTACTCCTCAAAAAATAGCTGTTCGCGCTTACACCATGAATTCATTATATCTTTTTGGACTCACCAGAGACTGGATACATCCAGAGTTAGAAAATATCATTAGAACAAAAATCATACACGAAAGCAAAGGTTGTAAAGCAAGAGGTAAATACATTTTAAACGCTATTGAAAAACATCGTACTCAATAGATTTTCCTTTATGATTACAATCATAAAATACTTATAAACCGCAAAGTAACTTTGTTGTATCAATATAAAAATCATGGATACAATAATCTCACATTACGAAACAAAAAAGCCAGTAGTTAACTTTAATCTTGTTGGTAGAATCAATAAACTAATTGAGAAAGAGAAAATAAACTCTATTGGAATTTCAATTGCTCTTATTATGTTAGGCACAGGTTTAGCTTCTATTACAGCGGCATTATCTGTAAGCCTAAATTCTTTTACCATATTAATGTTAGCAACCATATTGGCAATGAGTTCAAATGTGACTGCTATCAGCCAACGAAAATTCAAAACAATCGTTTGGGCTTTTATTATCAATATCGTAGCGAATGTTATTCTAATCGGCTATTTACTTACGATGACTGTCTAGCTTCATAAATTCGAAGAAAGAGTAAGGAAGCAATGTTTCTTGCTCTTTCTTTGGCTTCATGAGCTTTGTCACCATAAAAAAGAGAATCTACTGTAGAGAACCATAATTCCAACCATTTTCCAAAGTGTTTTTGGGTAATGCCATTATTAAAATGAGCATCAACATCTTTATGAGCTTTCATAGGATTTCCTTTATAATTCCTTTTTAAAAATAATGTCGACTCCCAGAAATCAGTTAATTTTTCTATATGAGTATTCCATTCTGGATCGGGAATAATTTCTAGAAATATTGGTCCAATAAAATCGTCTTCCTTTACTTTATTGTAGAATGTTGAAACCAATAAAAATACATCTTCTCTGTTTTTAAGTTCTCTTACTTGCATTTAAAATTATTTATGCCTCAAAAGTATATCTTTACATACCGAACCTTTTATGACTTAAATCATAATGATAGACGAACAACTTCTCCTTAAATATAATGCCCAAGTTAAAGAGTATGCAAAAAACGATTGCATTTTTTTAGAAAATGAAACTGCTCGTTACTATTACCAAATTAAGAACGGTGCAGTAAAGATGAACAATTATAATGATGATGGAAAAGAATTTATTCAAGGGATCTTTTATAAAGGGCAAAGTTTTGGAGAACCTCCTCTATTTATTAATGTTCGTTATCCAGCAAACGCAGAAGCTTTATCAGATTGTTCCTTGTTAATTTTACCGAAAGAATCATTAATTAATCTTCTTTATGAAAATCCAGAAGTTCATTTACACATCACCAAAGCATTAGCAAATAGATTGTATTACAAAGCTATTATTGCTTCAGAAATATCCAGCCATGAACCTGAACACAGAGTTTTACGATTTATTGATTATCTAAAGTATGATGTCCATAAAACCGAAGGTGAATTCGCTTTTAAAGTAGAACACACTAGGCAACAGATTGCTGATTTACTAGGTTTAAGAGTAGAAACTGTCATACGAGTGATTAAAAATTTAGAAAAGAAAAAAGAGGTTGTAATCACGAAAAGAAAAGTTTATAGATAAATCCTTTTTTATGATGAAATCACTTCAGTAATTTCTATTTTTGTGCTTTAGAACACAACACCAAAATGAATATTACTCAACTCAATGCCATCTCACCTATTGATGGTCGTTACCGCGATAAAGTTGCCCAATTAGCAAACTATTTTTCTGAAGAAGCTTTAATCAAATATCGAGTTCTAGTAGAGATCGAATATTTTATTGCACTTTGCGAAATTCCTTTGCCTCAATTATCTGATTTCAATACTGACTTATTTCCTGAATTAAGAAAGGTTTATACCGATTTCAATAGTGATGATGCTCAGAAAATAAAAGATATCGAAAAAGTAACCAATCACGATGTAAAAGCCGTTGAATATTTTATAAAAGAAAAATTTGATGCACTTGGGTTGGAGAAATACAAAGAATTTATTCATTTCGGGTTGACTTCTCAAGACATTAACAACACTGCGATTCCGCTTTCTATTAAAGATGCTGTTTCTGAAGTGTATTTAGGAGAATTTCATAAAGTTTTAGCTAGGCTAAAAGAATTGGTTATAGAATGGGCTGATATCTCTATGTTGGCTAGAACGCATGGCCAACCGGCTTCTCCTACACGTTTAGGAAAAGAAATTGAAGTGTTTGTTGTTCGTTTAGAAGAGCAATTAAAAACTTTAACGCAAATACCAAATGCGGCTAAGTTTGGTGGCGCAACAGGAAATTACAATGCACATAAAGTTGCGTATCCTTCCATAGATTGGAAAGAATTTGGAGCTAATTTTGTAAATAATAAATTAGGATTGTATCACTCATTTCCAACAACTCAAATTGAGCACTATGACCATATGGCTTCTTTGTTTGATGGGATGAAGCGAATAAATACGATCATAATGGATTTAGATAGAGATATCTGGACCTATGTTGCAATGGATTATTTCAAACAAAAAATTAAAAAAGGTGAAATAGGTTCGTCTGCTATGCCTCACAAGGTAAATCCAATTGATTTTGAAAATTCAGAAGGAAATTTAGGAATTGCCAACGCAATCTTTGAACATTTATCTGCTAAGCTTCCTCTTTCTAGAATGCAACGAGATTTAACAGATAGTACTGTTTTAAGAAATGTAGGAGTTCCTTTTGGACATACGTTAATTGCTTTTGCTTCGACTTTAAAAGGGTTGAATAAGTTATTGTTAAACGAAGCGAAGTTTAAAGAAGATTTAGAAAACAATTGGGCAGTGGTTGCTGAAGCTATTCAAACTATTTTAAGACGAGAAGGGTATCCGAATCCATATGAAGCTTTGAAAGGTTTGACAAGAACCAATGAAAAGATCAATCAACAATCGATTGCTGGTTTTATAGATTCTTTAGAAGTTTCTGATGACATTAAAAGTGAATTGAAAGTAATTACTCCATCTAACTATACTGGTATTTAATGAGAAATTATATCATTAATAATCTATTGTCAGTTCGAGTGAAATTGCAGAGCAATTTTTTATCTAGAACTTCTCGATACGATTTTTTATCAAAAATCACTCGAAGTGACATTCTAATTTTGTGTTTAGGGGTTTTATTATTTACTTCTTGCCAACAAGAACCTAAAGGCGATGCAACTCGTTTTCAAAAAGGAGTTTTCGAGATTCCTGCTGGAAAGAGTTATAGCAAAACAATTATCACTAGAATAGACAGCTTACAAATAGAAGAGTACACAAAATATGTAGAAGTTTCTACTGATTCTGGAAGTTTTCAAAAGGAAATAAAAAAAATCGACACACTTTATATCAAATGGAAGAATAGCTTCTTTTACACCTTACGTATGAAGTCGCCAAAAAAAGATTTAGACAATGATCCAATCTTTGTTCAAATTACCAAAGTCACGAATAACTCTTATGACTTCACTGCTAAAATCGGATATTCTAAGTTTAAACAAGACGGTACCGTTTACAAAGTAAAATAGTATGGAGATATTTTTACACGTTGATGCTTGGGTAGCACTTTTAACGCTAACTTTTTTAGAAATTGTTTTAGGGATTGATAATATTATTTTTATTTCAATTTCGGCTAATAAACTACCTGAAGAACAACGTAAAAAAGCAACTTTTTTAGGATTAGCACTAGCAATGATTACTCGTATTTTATTGCTGTTTAGTGTTTCTTATATTATCGCTTTAAAAGATCCATTTTGGACAATTCATGCTTCTTGGTTAAACGTTGGTTTCACTGGACAAAGTTTAATTTTATTCATAGGAGGCTTGTTTCTTTTATACAAGAGTACCAAAGAGATTCATCATAAAATGGAACAAAGCGAGAAAAAGGATGATGAAAATGTTCCTAAAAAGACATCTACTTTCTCGAAAGTAATCATTCAAATCATCTTAATTGACATTGTTTTCTCTTTTGATTCTATTCTAACTGCTGTTGGAATGACCAATGGAGTTAACGGAGCTTTAACAATTATGATAATTGCTGTAATTATTTCTATGATTATTATGATGATTTTTGCCAATACAGTTAGTACATTTGTGAACAAGAACCCAACGATACAAATGCTAGCATTGGCATTTTTAATTTTAATTGGTTTTATGTTGATTGCTGAAGGGGCTCATTTGTCTCATTTAGAAATTTTTAACAAATCAGTTGGAGCTGTTCCTAAGGGTTATTTGTATTTTGCCATCGCTTTCTCATTAGGAGTTGAAGTGCTTAATATGAGAATTCGTAAAAAGAAGTAATAATTAAACAACTTAGAAAACATAGTATTCTATTACTCGCATGCTTGCTACTGCTTCCAGCGAGCATTCAGTTAGCTCATGCTTTTGAGCAACATGAAAATATTATTTGTGTTTCTGATATTGAACAGCATTTTCATCAAGATGATATTGAATGTATTTTATGTCATTTGCAGGCAGAAAATCATCCTGTAATTTTTTCGAATGATTATGATGTAATTCCTACTACGTTTTATCAAGTATATAATAATAAGAAACCTTTAATCTTTGTAAAGGTTTATGTATCAAAAAAATCTTCTAGAGGCCCACCACATTTTACTGTATAATAACGCTATGAATAAGAGAAATCTTATACTATTAACAGTAAAAAGTAACAAATGAAAACATATATAACAATCCTATGCTTTTTAGGATTCTTTTCTTTGCATGCGCAAAACAGCATTTCAGGAAAAATAATTGATATCGATAAAAAACCTTTACTAGGTGTAGAAGTATATATTACTCAGCTGCACAAAGGAACATCAACAAATGACGAAGGAGAATTTACTTTAGAGAATCTTCCAAACGGAAATTTTAAAGTTTCATTTTCTTATTTAGGATATAAAACTGTTGTTAAAGATTTTAACCTCAATAACTCTAAAGAGGTTGTTAACATAACCCTAGAAGAAGCTGTTTTTAAAGTAGACGAAATTATTATTTCAACTCCTTTTAACAAGCTGCAATCAGACAACGTAATGAAAGTTGAAAGATTAACAGCTAAGACTGTCCAAAAAACGGGAGCTACTACCTTAATACAAGGATTAGAAAATGTTCCTGGAGTTTCTCAAATATCAACAGGAAGTGGAATTGGAAAACCTGTAATTAGAGGATTGAGTGGTAATCGTGTCTTGGTATACACTCAAGGAATTCGCCTAGAAAATCAACAGTTTGGTGACGAACATGGATTAGGAATCAATGCCGCAGGTGTTGAAAGCATTGAGGTAATTAAAGGCCCTGCTTCTCTACTCTATGGTTCTGATGCTTTAGGGGGTGTTTTATATATTAATCCTGAAAGATTTGCATCAAGCAATAAAACTCAACTAAATTTCAATCAACAATACTTTAGTAATACACTAGGATCAAATACTTCATTAGGACTAAAAACATCTTCTGAGAATTGGAAATTTTTAGCAAGAGGAACTTTTGCTACTCATGCGGATTATAAAATTCCAACAGGAGAAAGAGTAACAAACTCACGTTTTAATGAACGTGATTTCAAAGCAGGAATTGGCTTTAATAAAAACTCTTTTTCATCTGAACTAAGGTATAATTTTAATCGCTCTGAACTTGGACTAACAGAAGGTATAAGCACACAATCTAATTCTAAATCAGTTTCTGAACCATATCAATTGATTGACAATCATATTCTAAGTCTACACAATCACATCTACTTTGGAGGCTCAAAATTAGATATCGATCTAGGGTACACTTTTAATGATAGAAATGAATTTGAAGAGCATGATGATCATGCTACTGATCCTGATCATGATGAGGAAGAAGCTGCTTTACAAATGGATCTAAAAACATTTAGTTACAATGCAAGGTATCACTTCCCTAAGTTTGGAAAGGTTGAAGCTTTACTAGGAATTCAAGGAATTTCTCAAACTAATCGAAATTTTGGTGAGGAAATACTAATTCCAAATTCAGATATCAATGATTTCGGAATCTTTACAACTTTTAATCATCAATGGAATACTAATTCATTACAATTGGGAGTTCGTTATGACAATAGGTCTATCACAACACAAAGACATGAAGTTGATCATGATGGAGACATCCATATTTTTGAAGCCATTGACAAATCTTATAATAGTTTTACTTCGTCTATAGGATATAAAACAAGGTTGTTTGATGCGATAGTAACAAGAATCAATATTGCTAGTGGTTTTAGAGCTCCTAACCTTGCTGAGTTGACTTCTAACGGAGTACACCATGGTACCAATCGTTTTGAAATTGGAAATTCTAATCTTAAGAACGAGAAAAATTTACAATTAGATATCGCCTTAGAATACAAAACAGAGCATGTCGAATTTTTTGCCAATGTTTTTCACAATAACATTAACGATTATATTTTTATCTCACCGACCGGTGACATAGAAGATGGGAACCCTGTATTCACTTATATCCAAGATGATGCAAAATTGTATGGTGGTGAATTTGGATTTCACTGGCACCCTCATCCACTAGATTGGCTTCACCTAGAAAGTAGCTATGAAATTGTTATTGGTGAGCAAGATAATGGAGATGCACTTCCTTTAATTCCTGCCAATGTTTGGAAAAACACCTTTAGAACAGAATTTGATGCAGGCAATTGGTTAACTCAAGGGTATGCTTCTATTACTTTACAATCTTTCTTTGAGCAAGATAGAACCAGTAATTTTGAAACTCCAACCGATGAATATAATTTAGTGAATCTTGGATTAGGAGGCGATGTGAATCTTGGATCAATGAAGTTTGCAGCTTCTTTGAGTGTTAATAATTTATTTGATACAAAATACATCAACCATCTATCTAGATTAAAGGCTGATAATATTTTAAATACTGGTAGAAACATTGTTGCTAGCGTGAGTTTTCAAATTTAATTGCTTCTTACTAATACAGAATAAAAAGCGTTGCTAAGGCAACGCTTTTTTTATACCTTAGTTTTTTTAAACCTCTGCATGAAGATTGCCTTTACCTCTTGCTCACGTTATGAAGCTTTTAAAGAACAAAAAGAATGGGATTACATCTATGATGAAGACCCTGATTATGTGTTCTTATTAGGTGATAATATCTATATGGATTACGGTATCTGGCCTTTTACAAAAGAATACATTGGTGCTCCTGAAAAATATGATCTAGAAAAGTTTACAACTGTGATGGAACAAAAATACATCAATCAGTTTGAGAATGTTCCTAGCTTCAAGAGACTTGTAGATAGAATGAGAGCAAAAAATGGTCTTCATGCTGTTTGGGACGATCATGATTTTGCTTGGAACAATGCTAATGGTGCTTTGGTTGATAAAGAAAAAAAACAAGTTTCAAGAGAGTTATTTCACAAATACACACAATGTTCTACCAATATACCACATGTCTATTACCATATAGATACTCCTCTTGCTCGCGTTATTTTTTTAGACAATCGATTTGATTCTGAAAAACCAGGAGAAAGCAATCGTTTGATTAGTGAAGCACAATTTCAATTCATTGAAGAAAAATTGAATCATAATTTACCATACACCCTACTTTGCGGAGGAATTTCATTGACTGTAAGTTCAGAAAACTGGAGTAAATATCCATCTGATTTACAACGACTGTGTAAGTTGATAGAAAATAAGGATAAAGTTCTCTTTTTAGCTGGGGATATTCATTACAATAAATTTGTTCCAGCTAAGTATTTTAAAAAATTAGATTGTACCACTCCTATTCAACTTATTTCTTCTGGGATGCATATTAATTTATTAGGTTTAGGTATTAGTATCGACAATAGGCATAATTGGGCAATTCTTGAGTTAGAAAAGAGAAGCGCTAATATCACATTCTACAATAGAAAAAAAGCACAAAAGAAAAAGTCTAGAGAAGCTACTATGTTGATTCAACAGTCTTTCTTTTAAAAATAGTTTTCTTCTATCATAGATTGAATCTTTTCAAATTTTAATACTATACTTATGACAAGGTATAGATTACTAAAAAAAGAGCCTATTTTACCTCACGTACTTATTCCCTTTTAAGAAACTTAATACAACAAAAGAAGCTAAAAAGAAAATTGCTAAACTTAACACACTGTATTGCATAGAACTAGTTACAGAATTTAAAACTCCAAATGTGATCATACCAATAACAATAGCTATTTTTTCTGTAACATCATAAAAACTAAAATAAGTTGCATGATCATCTGTTTCTGGTAACAATTTAGAATATGTAGAACGAGCCAAAGATTGTATGGCTCCCAATACCAAACCAATCAATCCACCCAAACCATAGAAATAATATTGAACGTTTTCTTGACTTTTATCTAAAAAGAAACAGATAAAGCAAACTAACATCCAAATAATAATCGTTGTTTTTAATGCAGCTATATTTCCATATTTTTTAGACATACGAGAAAACAATGCAGCACCTGCAATGGCAACAAACTGAACTAAAAGTATTGCTAAAATCAAACTAGAAGTTTCTAACTCAAGTTCTTTAGACCCAAAAATACCTGCCATTAAAATAATGGTTTGTACTCCTATACTAAATAAGAAAAAGCTTATTAAAAAGGTTTTCAGCGATGGTTGATGTTTTAATTCTTTTAAGACCAATTTCAACTCACTCAAACCTTTCCATATCACCTTTTCATCAGTTTGATTTTCTTTTTTATGATTGGGCAATGTTCTGTAAGTTATTTGCGCGAATCCTAACCACCATAGACCAACTAGAACAAAGGACAAACGTGTTGCAAACCCTTTTTCTAAACCAAACGTCTCATGCATTTCTACCAATACTAAGCAAATAATTAATAATAAAATAGAGCCCACATAACCATTTATAAATCCTTTGGCACTAACTCGATCCTGATCTTCAGGATGCGCAACCTCAGGTAAATAGGCATTATAGAAAACAATACTTCCCCAAAAACCAATACTTGCTAAAATGGTAAACAAAATGGCAACCCATAATGTTGATTCTCCATCAAAGAAGAACAAACTCATTACAGACAACGAACCTAACAAACAAAACCCTTTTAAGAACCCTAGTTTATTTCCTTTATAATCGGCAATACCTGATAAAATAGGTGATAAAATAGCAACAATTAAAAATGAAAATGCCATCGTGTAATCATACAAAGTAGTTGGGTTCCACTGAGTTCCTAGAAACGTTACTTTCCCTTCAATACTCTGAAAAGATTCAGTCATGCTAGAATAATAAATTGGAAATACTGCGGTACTAATTACTAATGAATATACTGAGTTTGCCCAGTCGTAAAATGCCCAAGCATTGATAAGCTTCTTGTCCCCTATTTTTAACATGTTGTTTGGTTTAGATGTCTTTAATAAAAAAACCGTTCTCAGCACTAAAACTAGTTCAGCATAAAAGAACGGTTTACAAGATAGTTAAATTTATTCTTTATAAAATGATTACTGCTTTGTCTTTGAGTTGAATTGTGCTGCTAATTTTTTGGCCTCAGGTAAATATGCTCGTAATGTTCTAATACGATCTTCATTAGAAGGGTGCGTACTTAAAATTTGTGATGATGCTTTCTTTCCTCCAGCTTGTTTGCTCATCCTTACCCATACCTCAGCGGCTTCTTCTCCATTATAACCTGCCATTATCATGAAAACCAACCCTAACTTATCAGCTTCTGTTTCATGTTTTCTACTAAATGGAAGCATCACTCCTACTTGAGTACCTAATCCATAAGCAGCATTCCATATTTGAGCATTTTCGTCATTCCTAGTTCCTATTGCTACTGCTACACCTCCTAAAGCTTGTAATTGTCCTTGTGACATTCTTTCTTGGCCATGTTTCGCAAATGCATGTGCTACTTCATGTCCCATAACTGCTGCTATTCCATCTTCATTTTTACAAATAGGCAAGATTCCTGTATAAAAAACTACTTTCCCTCCTGGTAAACACCATGCATTAATTGTTTTATCCTCTACCAAATTAAATTCCCATTTATAGGAATTCGCTTCTTTCTGCATGTTGTTATTTCTCATAAACCTATCTACTGCTTCAGAAATTCTTTTTCCGATATTCTTAATTTGAGCTGTTTTAGTTTTATTTGTTGATAATTTATTCTTCTCTAAAAACCCTTTGTATTGAGCAAAACTTGCTGGCAATACTTTTTCGTCTTTAACAATATTAAATTGCTTTCTTCCTGTAATTGGAACGGTTGTACATTCTATAAAAAAAATAGCGAGTACTAAAAGTGTTATAATTTTTTTCATTTTGATTTTCTTAAGATAAAACGATATTCATTTGCTTATTTTTGTATGACACGGTTTATCATCTAACGTCACTTAAAAATACATATTCTATTCCAGTTTAAAATAATTTAGTGCATCTTTTAACTTCAAATAAAAAATTAACCCCAAGTTTAGCTATTCCTAAGCCTGTTACCTTTTTTATTAAAATAATTCAAATTTTCTCTCCTTACTTAGCGACTCGCCTAGCCGCCTGGTTATTTGTGACTCCAATTAACTTTGCAACTCCAGAACGTGAAAAATACATGTTAAAAAGCGCACAAAAAAAACGCTTGTTTATTCCTGATATCAACAAAGAAATTAGCCTTTTATCTTATGGCTATTCAAAAAAGAAAGTATTACTCGTTCATGGTTGGGCAGGAAGAAGTACCCAATTGTTTGCTTTTGCTGATAAATTATTAGAAAAGAGATTTATGGTTATTTCGTTTGATGGACCTGCTCATGGTAAATCGACTGGAAAAACTACTTCACTAACAGATTTCATATCTGCTATTCAGAAAATTGATGAAGTATATGGTCCTTTTGAATCTGCTATTGGTCATTCTTTTGGAGGTATGAGCTTATACAATGCTACTTCTCGCTTTTTAAAACTGAAATCATTTGTAACAATTGGTTCGGGTGATAAAGTATCAGACATTATCAAACAGTTTTCAAATAATTTAAAGCTACCTGAAAAATCAGCAAAGAAGATTCAAAAGAGATTAGAAAAGACATGGAATGCTAAATTTGATAATTATACGAGTCATTCTGTGGGTCTAAAAGTAGAAATTCCTATTTTAACCATTCACGATACTAATGATGGTGATGTGCCTGTAAGGTATGCTTACAATATTCGTCAGAATTTAAAGAATGGTTCTTTGTTAATCACTCAAGGTTTAGGGCATACTAAAATTTTAAGAAACAAAGAGATTGTAACTAAAAGTGTAGAATTTATTATTAAAAACTCATGAAAAAACTCATTTTATTGTTTGTCGTTGGATTGTTAGTAAGCTGCTCTGGAGTAGCTCAAAAGAAAGATGTAAAAGAAACAAAAGTTTATAAAATTGTAAAAACAGAAGCAGAGTGGAAAAAGGAGTTGACCAATATGCAATACTTTGTATTAAGAGAAGCTGGTACTGAAAGAGCTTTTACTAGTCCATTAAATAAAAACTACTCCAAAGGTGTTTATGTTTGTGTAGCTTGCAAAACTGAGTTATATAAATCTGATCATAAATTTGATTCTGGAACGGGTTGGCCATCGTTTGATAGAGCAATAGGAAACTCTGTAGAATTAGATGTAGATTATAAATTAGGGTATGCCAGAACCGAATTAAAGTGTGCCACTTGTGGTGGTCATCTAGGTCATTCTTTTGATGATGGCCCAAGAAACACAACAGGAAAGAGGCATTGTATTAATGGTGTCGCTATGACATTTAAGCCAATTGAAAAGTCAAAAAAATAACGTATCTTAAGAGTTGACCTCAAACTTTTTCCATGCACAATTCCTACTTATCAAGCGCTCTAAAACAATTTCAATACTACAAATTTTTAGGAGATAAAACATTCAACCAATTGTTTGATCAGGAACTATTTTGGCAGTCGGATACTGAATCAAATTCTATTGCCATTATTGTAAAACATATGGTTGGTAATATGTTGAGTAGGTGGACTGACTTCTTAACTGAAGACGGAGAGAAATCATGGAGGGATAGAGATAACGAATTTGTTGATACGTATCAAAATAGAGCCGATATTTTAACTTCATGGGAAAAAGGTTGGACTTGTGTTTTCTCTGCTTTAAATCAAATAGATAACAACAACTTAGAAACCATAGTTTATATTAGAAACCAAGGACATACCATTACGGAAGCTATTAATAGACAGCTATGTCATTATTCTTATCATGTAGGACAAATAGTCTTAATTGGTAGAATGTTAAAAAAAGAGGCTTGGATATCATTATCTGTCCCTAAAAATCAATCTAAAAAATACAACCAAGAGAAATTTAGTAAGGAAAAAGGGAATAGACACTTTACTGAAGACTTGTAGTTTTATTATATTGATAAGCATTCTATTAAAAAACTAATTCCCTTCAAACCATTTTTTAAATATTGTTACTTTTTCCCTGCTAACAATAATCTCTTTATCTACTTGTATTTTGGAAGTGATTTTTAATCGGCTACTTGAATACACAACAACATCTTTAATTGTATTAATATTGATAATAAATGTTCTATTGACTCTGAAAAAATCGACATAACTCAACAAATCACAAAGATCTTCTAACTTATAATCTATGACAAACTTTTTGTTCGAATTTGTAACTAAATAAACCGTTCTACCTTCAGCATAGAACAACGCAATTTCATCTACTTTAATAGAATGAATGTGATTCCCTAATCGCACTAAAAAACGATCTTTCAATTTTTTCTTACTGATCATTTTCTCTACTTCTTCCAACCCTTCGTTTCCTCCAAAAACAGCTTGCATTGATTTTAATTTATTCATTGCTTTAGAAACATCTGTAAATGTGATTGGCTTTAAAATATAATCGATACTGTTTACTTTAAAGGCATCTACAGCGTATTCATCAAAAGCTGTAGTGAAAATAACAGGTTTATTAATTTTTACTTGATGAAAAATTTCGAAGCTTAAACCATCTGTCAGTTGAATATCCATAAAAACAACATCGTACTCATTGTCTTCTTCCTTGAACCAATCTACAGCTCCTTCAATAGAGATCTGACGAGTAACAATTTTTATATTCTCATCGAATTTTAGTAAATATCTTTCCAGTTTTTCAACAGATAATTGTTCGTCTTCTATTATAACAATCTTCATTTTTTAACTTTTGATGGTTAGTTTCGGAATAAAAATAATCCTCACTTGGTTCTCTTCTTGAACAGTGATTTCTTTATCACTATAAATTGAGTATACTCTACGGATTTCTTCAAACTCTTTGGTTCTAAAGTTTGAATTCACTTTATCAAACGTCTTGTATTGTAATATCACTCCTTCTTCAGTTTCCTTAACCTCAATCCTTAAATCTAAACTAGATGAAGTGATGGTGTTTCTTAGGATTAACTCTACAAGGAATAGCAAACTTCCAGGAACGACTAAAAAATCAGCCCGAAGATTATTTTCAATACTAATATTTCTATAGGGCAGCTTATTATATAAATTCTCTAATTGTAAAAGAATCTCTAGTTCTTCTTTCACTTCAACCAACTGTCTATCCTTACTTGTTAAAATATATCGATAAATAGTTGATAAATGATCTATAAATTCATCTGCTCTTTCAGAGTTTTCATGCATTAAAATAAGCAACGCATCAAAACTTTCAAATAAAAGATGCGGGTTAATTCCTCTTTTGAATTGACGAAAATCGTCTTCAATGTTTTGTTTGATTAATTCCTCGTGTTGCAATCGTTCTGAATTAATTTTATACAAATACTGATGGCTAATAAAAAGCAAAATGTAAATCAAAGTGATGATCGAAAAAATAACATCGAACATGATAATATCTTCTGTATTAGCAGAATACCCTACTACATACTTGTAATACAAAGTCATTGAAACTGACACAATAAAAATGCAAAATATGAGTGAGATAATTATTTGAAGGAATAGGTTTAATAAAGAATTTCTTCCTTTATAGATACGCTTAAATACCAACAGCAATAGTCTTGATAATTCTTGAATTAAATAAGACAACCCAATGCATACATAGAGTTCTTCACCTAAAAATTGCTCTTGCAACTGTCCTACATTATTGTTTAAAAGTAGAATGAGTAAGTACACTACAACACCACTAAAAACTGGGCTAAATATTCTAAAAAGGGGCTGATGTATAAATAGCTTTTTCATAATCATTCTGAAATAATTGGAATTTTTACTTCAAACTTCCCTCCATTTGTTATCATGATTCCTTCTGTATGCAATAAAAGATACCTTGAATTAATATTCTTTAATCCTATTTTAAAAGAAGTAATATGTTTTGGCTTTTTTGTAATATTATTACTTACAATAATATATTCTTTCTCATTAGAAATACGAATAGTAAGCGGGTTATTTTCCTCTAAAACATTATGCTTCACTGCATTTTCTAGCAACATCTGTATTGTTAATGGAGGTATTTTACTTGATAAGAGTGTATCGTCAATATCAATAAGACATTGAAATTTCTCTCCGAATCTAGTTTGCAACAAGTACTTATATGAATTTACAAACGCAAGCTCATCTTTTAAAGATGTTAGCTTAACTTGATAACTATGCAATATATAATCATACATTTCAGCCAGTCTTCTTATAAAACGCTCTGCTTTCATCTTGTCTTTAAAGATTAATGATGAAATCGTATTTAAACTATTAAATAAAAAATGAGGACTTAATTGAGATTTTAATGCTTTTAATTGCAACTCAATTTGTTTTCGTTCTTGTCTTACAGTGGCTATTTGAAATGTTGTGTATGAATAATACGAGTAAAGCGCAAAATAAATAATTTCAAAAACCAGGATCAAAATAAATAATATGATTCCGAATTTTATTAAATACTGATTGTAAATAAGTTCAAAAGAAAAACTCTCAGGTAAAAGCAAGCAACATAAGTAAAGCAGTAATACACTCCAGAAAAAAGCAATACTATAATGAACTATAATCCCCAACAGTAATCTGTTTCCTTCATGTTTATGCCAAGGCAATAATTTATCAAGTTGTAATGCAACAATAGAGATCAGATATGCGCTACTAACACCTACTAGAACTCCAACTATTTTTTGAATACTGGTAAGTGATGTAGAATCTACATCACCTAACAGAATGAAGTAAGTAATAGATAAGCCAAAAATGGCTCCTAAAGCAATAATGAAAAAATGTTTTTTCATTAAAATATTGTCGGTTAATTGATTGTTGTTTTGCACAGAACTAAGGTAATCAATCTTATAATAAAATCGATTACCTTAGATTTGATGTATTACTCTATTGCTCTTAAAGCTCTACCATAATAAGTCTCTGACTTGATAGATTTCGCTGCTTTTGTATATGCATTTTTCACCTTCTGAGAAGATTTTTTTACTCTTCCTGAATAAGCAGTTAAAACACTTGACAAAGAGTAACCAGAACCAATATTACTTGATGCTGACTCAAATAACTGAATTAATTGTGTATCAGAAATATTTTTGTTCTTCGCTATCTTTTTATAAATAGTAGCTGCGTAATGATCTGATTCAATATTTTGGTTTACAATGTTTAATAATTTTGAAAAAGAAGCATTATCCATGTCGTTCTTCATCAAATCATTAATTACTTGAGAAGTATTATGATCAGATTTAATTTCACTCAACGTGCTTAAAAATGCTTCGTAATTTCCTTGAGAAAGATTTTCCTTTTTCAATGCCTTTCTTAATACCTGAGCTTTGTAATGATCTGATTTAATTTGTCTAGACAAAAGCATAATTGTATTCATATTTTGCTTGTTCAATTGCCTTTTATCCATAACAGAAGTTAAAATTTGACTTAAATAATGTCCCGATTTTATACTCTTAGTTATATCTAACAAACTAGCCATTTGCTTATCGTTGATACTAGAATCATTGATCACAGTTTTTAAAATTTGAGACCTATAATGATCAGAATCAATACTTGAAGCAGCTTTAATATAAGCTGTTCTTGTTCCGTCATTTGCTAAAAATGCTTTTTGATTAGATTTTAAAATCTGAGAAACATAGTGATCAGATTTAATCGAATTACCTGCCGTTTCAATAACATTAATTAAATCTTTATTATTTAATTTTTTCTCTAATAGAAGTTTAATATATTTAGATTTCACATAATCCGACTTCATACTTCTAACTTCATTCATTACAGCTTTAGCTCCTCCTCTTTTGTAAAAACGATTAACTCTACTCTGAGCAGCAATTGTAGTTGTTCTTACAACTTCTTGTAAGATTTCGGCTAACCATTTTTTACCTTCAGGGTTAAAAGGCAATTCTTTTGATCCTATAAAATATTTGTGTACCAAAGTTCCTCCTTCAGATTCAATAATTAATCTTCTTCTCTTACCAAACCTAGTTTTTCTTATTTCTATAAAACCATTATTAGAAATGGCTGTGATTTCTTTATCATCATTAGATAAAGTAATTTCACCTTCATACTCAATACTAAATTTTTGTTTATTGTTATTGTAACGATACGTTTTAACTCCATCATCGTTTTTAGTACTGGAGGTTCCGTTAAAAACTGTTTGACCCATCATTTCAGATGGACTTATAAAGAAACTTATTGCTAATAAGAATCCTACGAAAAGGTTTTTTAGATTTTTTAATTGCATGATTTTTAGATTTTCTGTTTTTTGATGAAACAAATGTATGAGTGCAATCGTCTGAAAAAAAACAAGATGTAGTGAACTGATACAATTTTGTAGTGAATTGTATTATTGGTTTACTTTCGTATCTTGTCTGTTAGAATTTATTCATAAAATGAACACAGAAAACATCATTGAAGTATTAGAGTCTAGCCATCATGATCTTTTTGAATGGTTGAATAATCACCCAAAAGAAAAGTGGGTGTCAGGTCCAAAAGGAAAATGGTCAACTGGTCAACATATCCTACATTTAGTAGAAAGTTCTAAATTATTAAATAAGGCTTTAAGCTACCCTAAATTTTTAATCAAATACAAATATGGCACTTCAAATAGACCTTCAAGAAGTTATGAAGAAGTGGCTAAAAGGTACGAACAACGGTTATCCGAGAATTTAGAAAGAGCTAAGAAGTTTAATAGAAGTCTCAATGAAACTACTATTAAAGAACGACCTAGGGTCATTGATTCTCTACAAATACTCAATAAAAAATTGCAATACAAGACAATAAAATTAAAGGATAAACATTTAGATACTTTATTATTGCCGCACCCTTTAATGGGAAAAATGACATTACGAGAAATTATTATGTGGACTGCACATCATACTGAACATCATTTAAACATATTGAAGAAAAACTATTAGCATGAAAAAGATTATAACGAAGCCTCAGTTTTTCTTTGTAATACTAGCCTTTATTCTCTTAATCTCTGGATTTATTAATAAAGGAAGTAGCATTGAAATTGCTATGTCAGGGACTTTTATAGAGTTGAAAGTTTGGAGTGTCTGTTTATTTTCAACTTTGTTTTTTATTCTTATTGCTATAAATTATACTTCCTTGACAATCACTAAAAAACCGCCAAAAAAAATACTAACTATAATTCATGTTACACTTCAACTTCTTGCATTAGTACCTCTTCTATATTTTATTTACAATTCAAATATCTCAAGAACTTATCAGGAAGTATCACAAATGAATGTCATTTTAGTCTTAGCTTTTATGCTTTTCATTATTGCATCAGCTGTACACCTTATCAATTTTATAGCAAGCTTACTCGCTAAGAAAGATTAAGTAGTCTTTTTACTTGAGTAAAACAGTGGTATTTTCTATATTTGTTGCTTCCAAAAAAGCAAGAAAACCGAATGTTCAATAATTTAAGTGATAAATTAGATAAAGCCTTACACACCTTAAAAGGTCATGGCAAAATCACCGAGGTAAATGTAGCAGAAACTCTTAAAGAAGTTAGACGCGCACTTTTAGATGCCGATGTTAACTTTAAAATTGCCAAAGATTTTACTAAAAGAGTTCAAGAGAAAGCGCTAGGACAAAACGTATTAACAACGTTAAACCCTGGCCAGTTAATGGTGAAACTCGTTAAAGATGAGTTGACTGAATTAATGGGTGGTAATGTTGTAGATGTAGATCTAGGAGGGAGTCCAACTGTTATTTTAATGTCTGGTTTACAAGGTTCGGGAAAAACTACTTTTTCTGGAAAGCTAGCGAGTTACCTCAAGAACAAAAAAGCAAAGCAAGTTCTATTAGTTGGGTGTGATGTATATCGTCCTGCGGCTATTAACCAACTTCAAGTTGTTGGTGAACAAATTGATGTAGAAGTATATGCTGAAGTAGGAAATCAAAACCCTGTAGAAATTTCGTTAAATGCTATTAAACATGCAAAAGCAAATAGCAAAAATGTAGTTATTATTGATACTGCTGGTCGTTTGGCTGTGGATGAAGAAATGATGACTGAGATTTCTAACATTCATAAAGCTGTAAGTCCTCAAGAAACGTTGTTTGTGGTTGATTCCATGACAGGTCAGGATGCTGTTAATACAGCAAAAGCTTTTAATGATATTTTAGATTTTGATGGTGTAATCCTAACAAAATTAGATGGTGATACAAGAGGTGGAGCTGCATTAACTATTAAATCTGTAGTTAATAAACCTATTAAGTTTATTGGTACTGGAGAAAAAATGGATGCAATTGATGTATTCTATCCAGATCGTATGGCAGATCGTATTTTGGGAATGGGAGATGTTGTCTCTCTTGTAGAACGCGCACAAGAACAATACGATGAAGAAGAGGCTAGAAAACTTCAAAAGAAAATTGCCAAGAATCAGTTTGGTTTTGACGATTTCCTATCTCAAATTCAACAGATAAAGAAAATGGGAAGCATGAAAGACTTAGTCGGAATGATTCCTGGTGCTGGTAAAGCAATGAAAGATGTAGACATTGATGATGATGCTTTTAAAGGAATTGAAGCAATTATTCATTCTATGACACCTTTAGAGAGAAGTACACCAACATCAATAGATTCAAGCAGAAAGAAAAGAATCGCAAAAGGATCTGGAACCACTGTTCAAGAAGTAAATCAATTGATGAAGCAATTCAATCAAATGAGCAAAATGATGAAGATGATGCAAGGTGGTGGTGGAAAAAAAATGATGCAAATGATGAAAGGAATGAAATAACTAAATTATGAATTTGTAATTACGAATCATGAATTCGTAATTCGTAATTAAAAAATATGATTTTACTAGACGGCAGAAAAACCTCTTCAGACATTAAAGATGAAATTGCAATTGAAGTTGCAGAATTAAAACAGCAAGGGAAGAAAACTCCACATTTAGCTGCTGTAATTGTTGGTGATGATGGTGCAAGTTTAACTTATGTAAATGCCAAAGTAAAAGCTTGCGAGCGTGTAGGGTTTGAATCAACTTTAGTTCGACTTCCTAAGGAAACTACCGAAGAAGCCTTACTATCTAAGATCAATGATTTGAACAACGATGATGGAATTGATGGCTTTATTGTACAGCTTCCTTTACCAAAACACATTGATGAACAAAAAGTACTGATGGCTGTTCATCCAGATAAAGATGTAGATGGTTTTCATCCGACAAATGTTGGAAAGATGGCACTGAACCTGCCAACTTTTATTTCCGCTACTCCATTTGGAATTCTTGAATTACTAGATAGATATCATGTTGAAACTTCCGGGAAACATGTCGTCGTTATCGGTCGTAGTCATATTGTTGGAAGTCCGATGAGTATTTTACTCTCTCAAAAAAGAAAAGTTGGTAATGCTACTGTTACTATTACACATAGTAGAACAAAGAATTTAAAAGAAATTACATTACAAGCAGACATTGTAATTGCAGCTCTAGGCATTCCAGAGTTTTTAACTGCAGACATGGTAAAAGACAATGTAACTGTTGTTGATGTTGGAATTACTCGTGTTGAAGATTCTTCTAAAAAAAGTGGTTATCGATTGTTAGGAGATGTTGCTTTTGAAGAAGTATCAAAAAAATCGGCATTTATCACACCTGTTCCTGGTGGTGTTGGACCTATGACAATTGCAATGCTTTTAAAAAACACGTTGTTGGCAGGAAAAATGAAAGATTAATCTTCTTCTCTGTTTACTAAATCAATAGAAAAGGCTGGCTGACAGATTGCTAAATATTCACATTCAGTATCAAAAGGGTTTGAATATTGAATTCTTGTATTCTTTTCTATCTTGATGGATTGTCCTGCTTCTAAAATAATTATTTCTCCCTCAATGACAAACTGTTTCTTACCACTAATGATATAAGTATATTCGTCAAATTCTGGTGTTTGAAATGGCTCACTCCAGCCTGAAGGAGCTATCATATGAGCAATGCTAATGTTTGAATTTCCATCCGTAGCATTCCCAAAATGCTCTTCAATTAATTTCCCATCGGTAGTAGGTACTACAAAAGGTGATTTTTGAATCGTGTACTTCTTAGACATTAATTAAACCAAACAATGAATGATTTCATTTTAGCCAAATCAGGAATTTGATCTATTGTTACTTGTTGACTACTAAAAGCTTTTAAACCTAACTCTTCTTTATCTATAGAAATGGTTACATTTAGTTCATCAATAAATAAGGTAGCAGAAGAAAATGATGATTCTATCTTGTCAATATTACTGCTCAAATTAATTTCAGCAAATTTTGAACTTAAATTTAATCCTTTATCAGTCTTAAAACGATTATCAAAGATTTCTACACTTTTAATTGTTGAAGTAGAGTCTAGTTGTTCTTTAGGAATAATTGTTAGTAAATGCTTCCCTCCTTTTTCATAAATCAAATACTCATCATCATCTTGAAAATAATTATCTCCTAAAGATCCCTCACTAAGATTGGGAACAATAGAATCTGTTTTGAATATCTGGTCAAGTTCGTTAATAGATGTTTTGGGAGTTAAATGCCCTACTTTTCCTTTCTTAATCTCGAATCTTTCGCTATTACCACAACTATAAAGTAATGCTAGCGACATTACACAAATAAAAAGTACACTTTTTTTCATCATTCTTTTTCTTAAGATAACGTTGTATTAACGCTTTAATTGGTAAAATGTTATCTGCTTCTAAAAATAACAATGTAAAGATATAAAAACTATCAAGTAAATCTATGTTAATTAATGTTATCTATCTATCCAATTTTTAAAATCCTTAACCCGCTCTCTACTGACAATAATCTCAGCTTCGTTATATGAATGTAAAATCAACTTCAATCTACTGTTTGTATATGCTACAATGTCTTTAATTGCATTAATGTGAACTATAAAAGTTCTATTTACTCTATAAAACTGTTCTGGATCTAGTTGATCTTCCCAATTTTCTAAAGAACCGTCAATTAAATAATTTCTATTTGCGTTTGTATGTATATAAGTAGCCTTGTTTTCACTGTAAAAACATTCAATTTCATCTACATGAATAATTTTGATGTGCTGTCCTATTTTGATTGTAAATCGCTTCTTATATTTTCTGTCTATTGGGTTAATTAAGAGTCTACGAATATCATCTATATTTACCTGAAGATCAGATTTTTTTGGTTGTTGACTTTTGTACTTCTCTACAGCTTTTTTTAATTCATCTTCATCAATAGGCTTTAATAAATAATCTATACTATTCAACTTGAATGCTTTCAATGCATATTCATCATATGCTGTTGTAAATATAATAGCACTAGTTACATGCACTTCTTCAAAAATTTCGAAAGACAAACCATCAGACAACTGAATATCTAAAAAGATAAGGTCTGGATGTTCATTGTTTTGAAACCAATTCAAGGATTCTTCAACAGAATGCAACATTGTATTTGCTTCTATTCCCAATTCACTTAACATTCTACTAAGTCTTCTTGCTGCTGGTTTTTCGTCTTCTATAATAATGACATTCATTCTTTACTTCTTTTTTTGATTTATTTCTCGTTCATGTATTTTTCAATCTTTTTATCTTCCCAATCTTTATTCATAAAGAGTAGCCTAGCTCCAAATATTTTGTATGTATGGAAAACAACTCCGATACCCCACCAAAACCAAAGTGAAAAATTATCAAAATCAAATAAAGCTTCATCTATAGTATCTCCTCGTCTAACATCTTTAACAACACTAGATACTGAAATAAAAGTATTCACAACAACGTACGCTGCCATATGCCAATAGTACCCTTTTAATTCTTCCACACGTTTCTTAGCGCGGATGTATTTCTGATTCATTTTTTCGTTATCTGATATCATCTCTTATTTTTTAAAAATTCATCACTTCTCTCATTCTCTTGATTCATCATTTCTTTGATCTTTTTATCTTCCCAGTTTTTTCCAAAAAAGTTTTTAAATCCAAAGACTCCTAACCAGTGAAAGAATAATCCAATTCCCCAAAAAAACCAAGTTGAATAAACGCCAATATGTCCAATTGCACCAGAAAAATCATAATCATCATCGTGAGTTAAGCCATATAAAATAATACTACTTATACATATGTTTATTACAATGTACACTGCAAGGTGAGAATAAAATCCTTTAATATCTTTTACTCGTTTTTTTGCCTTTAAATATTGCTGTTCTTTTGTATAATTATCTGTCATCATAACTTTGTTAACGTTTATTATTATTCATAATCTCTCTAATTTTCTTCTCTTCCCATTCTTTCCCAAGTTTAAATTTGTCGATCCCAATTACTCCAAACCAATGAAAGAAAAGTCCAACTCCCCAGCTTAATACTGAATACCAAAACCAATGAAATTGAGGTACATATGTAAGGTTGACATAAATAATAAAAGGAATTACTAATACATAGGTTGCTAGGTGTATATAAAATCCTTTGATTTCTTTTACTTTTTTTTGAGCTTTAATATAGCGTTGCTCTCTAGTATAATCTATTTCCATTTTTCTAAAGTTTAATTCTGTTACTATCATCCATCAACTCCTTAATTTTCTTCTCTTCCCAATTCTTCCCTAATCCAAATTTTGCAAATCCAAAAACACCCATCCAATGAAAGAAAAGAGCCATTAGGATACCTAATACTGCATACCAAAAGAAATGAAAGCCAGGAACAAATTTTAAATTGACAAATACGATTATTGCTATTGCAAATAATTCTACTATTAAATGAATATAAAACCCTTTAATCTCCTTCATTCTTTTTTTAGCTTGTATATAAAACTGCTCTTGCGTATAATTTGATTCTATACTGTTTTTATCTTCACCCATAATCTCTCTAAACTTCTTTTGCTCCCAATCTTTTCTATAACTAAGTTTTGAAAACCCGAAAACTCCTAACCAGTGAATAAAAATTCCTACGAACCAAGCCATGATAGCTATCCAAAACCAGTGAAACTGTGGGGCTAATTCTAAGTTGATGAAAATCCAAAAAGGAATTATAAATACGGTTACAAATAAATGAGTATAAAAACCTTTAATATCCTTTACTCTTTTCTGAGCTTTCATATAACGTTGCTCGTTATTATTATCTAATTTCATCTTATTAAAATTTGGGTCTGTCATTGTCATTCATCATCTCTTTAATCTTTTTCTCTTCCCAATTTCTTCCCAAGAATATATTGAAGTTATTAGCTTCTAACCAATGAAAGATCACACCAATCCCCCATCCTGCTAATGGAAACCAAAACCAGTGAAAATCTGGTGAGAACTTAAGATTAATAAAAATTAAAAAAGGAATAATAATCACATACGATACTAAGTTTTGATAAAACTCCTTCAATTTTTCTACACGCTCTACTGCGCGCACATATTTGCTATTTTCAAAATCATCTGAATACATACTATTGTTCATTTGTTTAAGGAGAGGCAATCTCACCTTAAATGTTTTGTTGTTATTTTCTATGACCACTCTTTTTCGAGTGATTAAACCATATCTGTCTGCAATATTGCTCAACCCTACCTTTGTGCTTTTCCCTATCGTTTCCTTAGGATTGATATTGTTTTCTATAATTAAGTATCCTTCTTCTTCATAAATTTTAATACTCAATGGTTTTGAAGAAGAAACGACATTGTGTTTCACTGCATTTTCAAGTAAAAGTTGTAATGATAATGGCACTATTTTTAGTTCTTCATTACTTACTGTTGATGGAATATCAAACTGTACTGCATCTTCAAAACGCATTCCTAACAATTCCATATACGTTCTTGCGAATTTTAATTCTTCCGTTAATGGAGTCAGATCTTTATTTCTTTGTTCTAAAACGTATCGATAGATCTTGGAAAGTTTCGTTGTAAATTTTTCTGCTTGATTCGGATTCTCCCCTATTAAAGAAGTCAATACATTTAAACTATTGAATAAGAAATGTGGGTCAATTTGACTTTTCAGAGATTCGAATTTGGCTGTTTCTGTCTTTGCTACAATTTCTTGTTTTGTCGTTTTTTGAGTCATCTCAGCTTTCCAGTTCTTCATAAAACCTTTTGCATGTAAGAAAGTTGAAACACCTAGAGACAAAATAATATAGAACAAATGAATCCAGAAGTTATTTCCTTTAAAGAATTCAGAAGAATCTGTATTACCCCAAACAACAAGAGTAACGTAGTTTATAGCTAATACAAGAGGTATTGTATAAAGAATGGTTGCTATGATTCCTGCTGCTACCCTTTGATTGGTTTGCGTAATCCAATCCCATTTAGTACTTAAATAATTATTAAGTAATCCATTTCCAAATCCCATTCCGAAGGAAAACATTGCGGAAATTGTAAATGTTTTTAAAATGCCTTCTATAGAAAGTTGCTGAAAAAGAACTCCAAAGATGAATGTAAACAAAAGTGTAAGTTGAAGGCATACAATAAAACCTCTTTTTAAACTTCTAATTGTAAAAACTTCTCTTTGTTTATTCATCTTTTTAGATTCTTATATTATTTATTCTTGGTTATAAATTTAACTAAAGTTATTTAACCTCAAATTCTATTACTAAAACTTAATTTCTAAGTTCACATCTTCAACAGAAACTTCAAATTTTGCATCTGAATATGTTGGAGGCCCAAAACTCATAACATTGTTAGACATTCCATAATCTTCCATTGGCATTCCACTAGGCTGAAAATCCATTTTATCGTTATCATTTTTATCATGAAAACAAATTATTGCATATTCTCCTGCTTCTACGTTTTCAAAAGTAACAGTGCTTTTTCCATCCACAATTTTTGCGTTTTTTGATTGCAATGGCTTTTGCATAAAATTTTCTTTATTATACAATGCGAAGCTTACTTTTCCACTATTACTAGTAACATTTACTACTGTAGCTGTGATTGTTTGTTTTTTGTTTAATGCGATACTTCCTATGAACATTAAACTTGCTGTTAAAATAGTTGCTAAAATTTTCATCTTTTTATTTTTAGATGCTGAATCTAGTCCAGCACATGTTAATTATAGAACAAAAGTGCAACTGTTTGTAAGTTCTAAAAACAAAAAGATACTGAGTTGTATTTTTTTAAGGACGAATTGTAAAAAAGTAAGTGACGATATTTATTGATGCTTGAACTTTGTTTTAAAGTACTCTATAAGGAGTACGTTGCCAAACAACATTGTAAAAGCGTATCCTATATCTTCTATAGGAATTGTCAATAACCGGATGCCTAAATTTTCAGCATCATTATACCATACAACTGGATTCTCTATTCCTGTACCTGTAAGGACTCCGTTAACAATAAAAAAAGGAATCAAAATAATTAAAAAAGCGATATAAAATCTTTGTAAATGAGGAATTCCAAATAGTAAGCCTAAGAGTAGGGTGAAAATTAAAAAACTATAATTTACAAAAGTGTATGCCTTGTCTGTATTAAAAAATAATATCACAATTAAAATTACAAGTAATAGTATGGTAAACCATTTTGTTAGCTTTTTTGACAATAACAAATTCGGCTTAAAGAATTTTAAAGCGTAGTGGATAAAAACACTTGCATAAGGAATACAAAAGAAAAATAACCATTCTTCAACTGGCATTCCAAATATTAAATAAGGCAAATGATAATCAGGATTGAAGCCCCATACCCCATTCCTAGTAAATATTGCATCCCAAATTAGAAATACAAATGCCACTATAGTTAAAGAAAGTAAAACTGCTTTCCAATTGTTTATAAACCGCATTCTTTTGTTAAAAGAGTATAGAAACGGAATAAAAATTGAGCCGATATTTAAAAATAAATAGAGGAACACTAGATTTTAGGATTCTTATGATATTTAAAAGGAACGAACAACATTCCAAAACATTCACCATCATGTTTTTCTAATTTCTTATGATGAATCTTATGTGCTTTTCTAAGCCCTACTAAATATTTGTTCTTAGTATGTTTAAACCATTTAAATCTTTGATGAATCAACACATCATGAACAAGAAAATAAGCGATTCCGTAGAATAATATCCCAAGGCCAATAAAAAATAAATAATTTAGTTGAGGGCGGATTCCAAAATAGAGCAATAGGATACTAGGAATTGCAAAAATGACAAAAAACAAATCATTCTTCTCAAATGGAGTTTGATATCTAGGCTGATGATGATCTTCATGCAAATACCATAAAAATCCGTGCATTACAAACCTATGTGTGCACCAAGTAACCCCTTCCATGAATAAAAAAGTAATTACTGTGATTAGAATAAATAATAGCATTATATCATGTTTAGTTTATATTTAACATAACTTCTTGCCAACAAATTTATTTTCATTGGGTCAGATATCCTAACTCTTGTTTCAATAATTTTTGACGAAGGAATTTCATTTAGCTTCTTTAACAGTCTTCTATAGTATCTATATGCCATATACACTCCAAATTTAGCTTCAACAGGCAATTTTAAGATACCATTTTCAAATGCATAATTAAAATCATCTTCAATTTCTTTAATAATCAATCGTTTTGATTCTGAGTCTAAAGATGCCAAATTTACATTTGGAAAATAGGATCTATTTAACAGCTCATAATCATCCTTTAAATCTCTTAAAAAATTCACTTTTTGAAAAGCAGACCCCAGACGCATAGCAGCTTTCTTCAATTCATTATATTTCTTATCATCGCCATTCACAAAAACCTTTAGGCACATTAGTCCAACCACATCTGCAGATCCGTGTATATATTCATCATATTCTTCTTTGGTTTCATAAACACTCTTAGATAAATCTGCTCGCATACTTTTTAAGAAAGCTTCGACCATATCATTTGTAATACCATACTCTTTAACTGTCTTTTGAAAAGAATTTAAGATTGGGTTTAAGCTAATTCCTGTTTTTATTGACTTATAATATTCAGCTTCAAAATCAGATAACAGTTGCTCTTTATCATATTCATGAAATGTATCTACAATTTCATCAGCAAAACGAACAAATCCATAGATATTATATATTGCTGAACGAATCTTAGGAGATAACATTTTTACTGCAAGAGAAAAAGAAGTACTGTATTTTTTAGTTACTAACTTACTCGTATCAAAACTAACTTGGTCAAATAATTCTTTCATTTTATGATCTTGTTTTTTGAATTAATTCAGATGTAATCTTCCCTGATATTAAAGAAGGCGGCACACCTGGACCCGGAACGGTTAGTTGTCCTGTAAAATATAAATTTTTAACTTTCTTACTTTTAATCTTCGGTCTAAGAAAGGCTGTTTGTAGCAATGTATTTGCCATACCGTATGCGTTCCCTTTGTAAGAATTGTAATCTTTTACAAAATCATTAATACAGAATGACTCTTTAAATATAATGCTTTTTATTACTTCTTGCCCCGTTAACTTTTCTAACCTTTTCATGATGATCTCAAAGTATTTATTTCTAATCACATCCGTATCTTCAATACCAGGTGCTAATGGGATTAAAAAAATACCTGCTTCTTTTCCTTCTGGAGCACAATCTGAGTCAGTAATACTAGGAAAACTAGCATAAAACAAAGGATTATCTGGCCAACTTGGATCATCATATATTGTTCTTGCATGCTCATCAAAATCTGTATCAAAAAACAAGGTATGATGATTTACATTTTCCATTTTTTTATCAAAACCTACATAGAATAACAAAGAAGAAGGAGCAAAAGTTTTCTTTTTCCAATAAGATTCCGAATACTGTCTGAATTTTTCATCTAGTAAAGTTTCAGTGTGATGATAATCTGCTCCACTTAAAACTAAATCAGTCTCTATTTCCTCACCATTCACCCTTAAACCTGAAACATGATTGTTTTTTACGTGTATTTTTTCAATAGTAGCATTTGTTATAAAAACAACACCTAAATCTTCAGCCATTTTTTTCATTCCTTCAACAACACTGTACATCCCTCCTTTTGGATGCCATGTTCCTAGTCCGAAATCTGCATAGTTCATAAAGTTATAGAAAGCAGGAGTATTACTTGGTTTTGCTCCAAGAAACAAAACAGGGAATTCAAGAATTTTGATTAGTTTTTTACTTTTTATTTTTCTTCTAACCTCTTTTCTAACTGTAGAGAAAAACTGAGAAACACGAGTCATGGTAGTAGGTGTAACCAATTCTAAAGGAGACACTCCCGGTTTATAAACCAAGTCTTCTATTGCAGTAGCGTAATTGTCTTTTGCTGATTTTAAAAATTTCTCTAAATGTTTGGAACTACCTAGTTCTTCATTTTCAAACATTGCATAAATTTCATCTAAACTACCACCAACTATTAGAGAATCATTTTTTCCAAAATATACTTGATATGCAGGATCTAATTTATCTAGCTGATAATAATCAGAAGGTTTACGTCCAAAATCACCAAAAAATCGCTCAAACACATCTGGCATCCAATACCAAGTTGGACCAATATCAAAAGTAAATCCTTCTTTAACTAATCTTCTAGCTCTACCTCCAACAGTAGAATTTTTCTCAAGCACAGTAACTCTATAGCCTAATTTAGCCATATAGCACGAGGCCGCCAGTGAGGAGAATCCAGATCCAATAATATGAACTTCTTTAGTCATAAAGTGTTTTGTTAAACAAATGTAGTCATAAGTTAAACAAAATTAAGCAATGAAAATAGGAATTATAATACTTTTAACAATTCAGAAACGGAAGGGTGCAAAGAAATTTGTGATTTGAAGTTATAATCAGAAACATCCATTGCTTTTCTTCCAATAGCGATGAGTTTATGCTTGGATTTCTTTAAAATGTCATCAATTTCATAAAAATAGTCAGAAATTTTATCATCATAAGGTTGAACAGTCATTGAAGTAATGAAGCAAATTTCTTGATTTCCATCAAAAAAATAATTCAGATTATTTAATGGTAAACTTTGCCCAAGATAAATGGTTTGATATCCTCTCAAAACAAGTTCATAATTAAGATAAAGTAATCCCAGTTCATGTATCTCGTTTTCAGGTAAGAACAAAACATATGTTTTGTTTTTATCTGTAACATTATATTCTAACTTCTCTGTATTGATTTGAATCTTTTGAGATATTAAATTAGAGATAAAATGTTCATGAGCAGGGAGTAAAGTATCAGTTTGCCAAAGCAATCCAATGTGCTCCAAAAAAGGCATAAAAACTTCTTTAAAAATATCTCTAAATGTTTTTTTATGCAACAACTTATTATAAGTATTATTAAATAATACTTTGTCAAACTGAAACATTGAAAGCTTAAATGAATTAATCGCTTCATCGTTTACTGCTACTTTAAACGCCAGTTCTCTTGCATTTAATGTAACATCTTCATCAGACATTTTAGCAATCTTAGAAATCTTGATACTGTTTTTGTTTAACAGCACTATATTTAAAAGTTTTTGAAGGTTTTGATGAGAATAATATCGAATATTTGTTTCAGTTCTTTGGGGAGCCAACAACTTATAACGCTTCTCCCAAATTCGAATTGTATGAGCTTTAATTCCTGAAATATTTTCAAGATCTTTTATTGTAAAATCTTTCTTAATACTGTTCAATATTATATCATTTAACTTAAACAAATGTAATTCTTTTATTTTAAAATAAAGTTTTCCATTATATTTTTGTAACAATTTTAACGAACTTGCTACTTATTTATAAACTAACTAACTCATATTGCAAACAGAGCTCGAAAAGAATTTTTTATTAGATTTTGAGGCTAATCAAAACATAGCCCACAAAGTCTGTAGACTCTATACACCAAATCAAGATGCTCATAATGATTTGTTTCAGGAGATTGCTATACAACTATGGAAGAACTATGCTAAATTTAGAGGTGATTCTAAGTTTAGTACGTGGATGTATCGAGTAGCTCTAAACACTGCAATATCATTGTACCGAAAATCTACTAGAACTATAAAAACACAAGATATTAGTGATGTATCTTTTAAAATACAATCTAGTGAGTATGACAATACTGAAGAGTTACAGCTAGCAGCATTGTATAATGCTATAAGATCTATGAACGATATTGATAAGGCTTTAATCTTTCTTTATCTGGAAGACAAACCTTATAAAGAAATTGCCGAAACTTTAGGAATCACAGAAGTGAATGCAAGAGTGAAAATGAATAGAGCAAAAGATAAATTAAAGAAAATATTGAACCCATAAAGAAATAATATATGGATTTATCACATTATAAAAAAGCTTGGGAGAATCAGCCTGAAGAGAAGAATAAAGTTTCTGCTTTGGAAATTTATAAAATGACTCAAGCAAAATCTACATCTATTGTAAAATGGATACTAATTATTGGATTGCTAGAGTTTGTTTTCTGGACAATTATAAATCATTTTGTTTCAGAATTAGATTATAATAAAGTGTATGCGAAATTAGACTTGACCTATTTCTTTGAATATTCGTATTATTTAGGCTACATAATTGTTGTAATATTTTTATACTTTTTTTATAGAAACTACACTTCTGTTTCTACTACAGACAACACAAAAACTTTAATGCGGAAAATTATTAAAGTTAGAAGGACTGTTAAGTTTTATGTCTATTTTAATATTTCGATTTCGATATTGGCAATGATTATATTAAATATTTTAATTGCAAATACGCCGAACGGAATAGAAACTTTACTTAGAGTAGATCAATCAAGTATAGATAGCTCTGATATGATTACCATATATATTGCCAGTCAAGTTATAGGAGCCATTATTATGATATTAATATTACTCTTATTTTATTATTTATTATATGGCTTACTTTTAAAGAAATTGAATAAAAATTATAAAGATCTTACCAAATTAGACGAAGCCAACTAACAAAAAACCCTCTAATATCTAGAGGGTTTTTTGTTATGAAAATGATTTCAATTCCATAATGAGCTTACTCAACATATCATCGGTAAAGTTTAAATGTGTTACAATTCGAATCTTCCCATCTCCCATGGGTGTTATTAAAATTCCTTTTTGAGACATTGCATCAATAAAATCATCTGCATTCAAATTATCATTGACATAAAAGATTAAAATGTTTGTTTCAACAGGCTCAATCTTTTTCACATAGGGCAATGCGCTTAATACAATTTCAATTTCTTTTGCTTTTTGATGATCTTCGGCCAAACGCTCTACATGATTCTCTAAAGCATACAATCCTGCTGCAGCTAAAAATCCAGCTTGACGCATCGCTCCACCAAACAACTTTCGTATTCTTAATGCTTTTGCTATGTGTTCTTTAGTTCCTAATAAAATTGAACCCACAGGGGCTCCTAAGCCTTTAGATAGACAAATAGAAATGGTGTCAAATAATTCTCCGTATTGCTTAGGGGTTTCATTTTTAGCTATCAAGGCATTAAACAATCTAGCTCCGTCTAAATGATAGTCTAAATTATTATCCATACATACCTGTTTAATTTTTTTTAATTCTTCAAAATCCCAACATGCACCTCCACCTTTATTTGTTGTATTTTCTATACAAACCAATCTAGAGTATGGAACATGTATGTCTGCTCTTCCAGCTACCGCGGTTTCTAATTGTTCAGCTGTGAACATTCCACGATTACCATCAATTAGTTTACAAGTGACACCAGAGTTAAATGCCGCTCCTCCACCTTCATATTGGTAGACATGTGCCCATTTATCACAAAACAACCGATCTCCTGGTTGCGTATGCAACTTAATAGCTGCTTGATTCGCCATCGTTCCTGAAGGGAAAAACAATGCATCTTCCATTCCAAACATTTCTGCAGCTTTCTTTTGTAACAAGTTAACCGTAGGATCACTTTTAAATACATCATCACCTACTTGGGCATTCATCATCGCGTCCAACATTCCTTTTGTTGGTCTAGTAACCGTATCGCTTATTAAATCTACCTTCATTTAACTAAATTTTGACTTTACTACTCATTTCCGATAGGAGACCCATCTGGTATTTTTGGAGTATTTGGTTTTTTGAATTTTGTAGGGTTCTTTTTAAAATCAGAAATCATTTTTATCATCTCTTGATTGTAAATTTTCTGTACTCCTCTTGATTTTGAATTCTTTAAAATTTCATAAATCTCATATATCTTGGCATTTACAATAGCATTTACCTGCTTGTACATATTTTGATTAGAAGCTAAATAAAACAACTGATTTAATACTTGTACATTCACTACATTTTGCAATTCTTGATGATAAGAATCCTTATATGACTTCTTAATAGACTGTTGAATTACTTCATCTAAAACTTCAATCAATCCAAGTTGACTTTTATCTAAACTTTTATGCTGTATCAATCTAGTTACCCTTTGTGGATGCAACAACAAGCTTAAAGTCATACTAGAGGCTGTTTCTACTGCTCCAAAGGGATCAAAAGCAACACCTACTTTACTTTTAAATGATTCTCTACTTCTTCCGTAACTAAGTGCTCTTGGTGGAAATAGGTTCAGTAAACTCTTTGGAATTGCAATTTCTTCAACATTGATTGTTTTTAAAACAGATGCCAGTGCTTTCCGTTCCGTTTTCCCATCAACTCTTTTTACAATGGTTGAATTGCTTCCTTTAATTGCATAAGTGTAATCTAACCCACCGATAACTTTGGTTACTCCTTCTGTTTGATATCTGTGGAAGAAATACAAGGGAACAAAAACATCTTCCAAAACAGAATATGGTTGATTGGTTTTAATATTGTCCTTTGAAAAATTAGCGATCGAGTTTTTTCTAATTGCCAAAACATTGTCTAGTTCCGAGGTTACGTTCGCGCCATTGTCCCACAAATGAGCATATGCATGTGCGCTTCCCTGAGGTCTAGCATCTTGATCGGAAATAAAACGAGCCCCATTATTAAAAGCATCATCTAATAATTTTAATAACTCTTGCTCTTCGTTTTGTTGAAATTCAGAATAAGAATAGGCAATAGCTGTTTTATCCCAAGAGCCTATTTTAGTGTCATAGGCATTTGAAAAATCAACTTTTCCATTTTTAAGAGATAACGTTGGATGCGGATAGTCCATTACAGAAGATCTTCCTTTTGTGCTAGCAGCAAAATTATGAGCTAAACCAATAGTATGTCCTACTTCATGAGCAGAAAGCTGTCTAATTCTTGCCAGTGCCATTTGCAATGCAAAGTCATCATCAGAATCATTATTTGCATAAGGAGCTTGTAAAGCTTGTGCTATTAAGAAATCTTGACGAATTCTTAAGGAACCTAAACTCACATGTCCTTTAATAATTTCTCCTGTTCTAGGATCAGATACAGAGCCTCCATAACTCCAACCTCTTGTTGAACGATGCACCCACTGTATCACATTGTATCTTACATCTAAAGGATCTGCATCTGCTGGTAACATTTTTACCTGAAAAGCATTTCTAAAACCAATAGCATCAAAAGCCTGATTCCACCATCTAGCTCCATCTAACAAGGCAGAACGTACTGGTTCTGGCGTTCCTCTGTCTAAATAATAAATAATCGGCTCAACAGCTTCACTTAGAGCTGCATTTGGATTCTTCTTCTCTAATCTATGACGATAAATAAATCGTTTTTTAATCGATTGATCTATCGGAGTAGCATAATCTAAATACGACATTGAGAATGATCCTGAACGTGGATCAAAAACTCTTGGTTTGTATTTATTATCAGGTAACTCAACAAAAGAATGATGCTGATGTACTGTAACCAGAGAAGACGTTGGTGTAACACTTCTAATATTAAACCCTCTAGGTTTTCCTTTAAAAGTTAACATCACATCAAATTCGACATTTTTAGGGAAAGCTTTTGTTCTTTCTAGATTGAAAGCACTTTTACCTTTATCTAAACTGTAACTTCCATTTCCGCCTCCAGACAATCTACCAATAACACCATGTGTGTCTTGCATGAAAAAAGAAGTAGCATCAACTAAATATTTCCCATCTTTTGTCTCTTTGATAACAAAACCATGTAATACCGATTTTGCAAAAGCTTCTTTCACAGATTTTTTCTCTTCAATGTTGTCAGTTATAGCACGATAATCTAGGTTAGGTTGTATTAATAGCAGTTTATTTCCAGCTTTGTGAAACTTTACCACTCTCTCTCCTCCTAGTTGCCCTCTATCTAATCCAATGTCATTTGAACCAATACCTTCCGATAAAGAATTCACATATAAAAACTCTTGATTGAGTTTATCGACTTCTAAAAAGACCTTGTCATTACTATTGTCATAGTAGAAAGTAAAGTAGCCTTCGTATTTTTTTATTTCTTTTTTATCTTTAAAAAATTGAGCGTACCCTTGAACTGAAAAGCTCAAAAGAAGGAATGCAATGAGTAGTTTTTTCATTTTAGTTTGTTTGAAGAAGCGTAAATTTACAATAATTAAGGAAAAACTTTTTCCTTAATTCCACAGGATTGTAAAAATCCACAAATAAATCTTACCTGTTAAAAAAAAGATATTCATTTTTTAAAGTATTTTTGCTCAAATTATGGTAACACAAGAGCAACTTAAAGATATTTCAACTCGAGTTTCTAAACTAAAAGATTATTTAGAAATTGATAAGAAACTAATTGAAATATCTAATGAAGAAGAAAAAACAGCGAATCCTAACTTTTGGAACAATCCTAAAGAAGCTGAAGTTTTAATGAAGTCGCTACGATTTAAGAAAAAATGGGTAGAAGATTATAACAAGGCTATTTCTTTTAGTGAAGACTTACAAGTACTTTTCGATTTTTACAAAGAAGGAGAAGTTGATGAGTCTGAAGTTGAACAACACTATAAAAATACAACCTCTTTTTTAGAAGATATTGAATTTAAAAACATGCTTTCTGAAGAAGGTGATAGCTTAAGTGCCGTCATTCAAATTACAGCAGGAGCTGGAGGTACAGAAAGTTGCGATTGGGCAGAAATGCTGTTTCGTATGTATACCATGTGGTCAGAAAAACAAGGTTTTAAATTAAAAACACTCAATTATCAATCTGGAGATTCAGCTGGAATAAAAACTGTTACTGTGGAAGTTGATGGTGATTATGCTTTTGGATGGCTAAAAGGAGAAAATGGTGTTCATCGCTTAGTGCGTATCTCTCCTTTTGATAGTAATGCTAAACGTCATACTTCATTTGCCTCTGTATATGTGTATCCTGTTGCTGATGACACTATAGAAATAGACATTAATCCTGCAGATATAGAAATCACAACAGCTCGATCAAGTGGTGCTGGAGGTCAGAATGTAAATAAAGTTGAAACAAAAGTTCAATTGACACACAAACCTACTGGAATCCAAATTTCTTGTTCAAATTCACGTTCACAACACGATAACAGAGCTACTGCGATGCAAATGCTGAAATCTCAGTTATATGAAATAGAATTACAAAAACAGCAAGCTGCAAGAGATGATATAGAAGCTGGGAAAATGAAAAATGAATGGGGAAGTCAAATTAGAAATTACGTAATGCATCCTTATAAATTGGTCAAAGATGTGAGGACTGCTCATGAAACCGGAAATGTAGATGCCGTAATGGATGGAAATATCAATTCATTTTTAAAAGCGTACTTAATGTTAAACGGACAAAAAAAATCATGATAAAAATATACCACAATCCACGTTGCAGTAAATCTAGACAAGGATTAGAAATGCTTAATAATTCAGATGTGCAATTTGAAATTGTAGAGTATTTAAAAGTAATTCCAACTTTTGATGAATTAAAATCTATCATTGATAAGCTAGAAATAAGTCCAATTGATTTAGTTCGAAAAAATGAAGTTATCTGGAAGGAGAATTACAAAGGGAAACAACTGAGTGATCAAGAAATTATTACTGCAATGATAGAAAACCCAAAGCTTATCGAGAGACCTATTGTAATTAATAATCAAAAAGCGGCTATAGGTAGACCCCTTGAGAATATTCAACAAATACTCTGATTCTGTTTTGTTCAAGAGCCCTCTTTTTTTGTTTAACAGAATATTAACAATCTCTCGTTAAACTTAGTTAGACATTTGCAGTCGAAGTGAAAAACTATCGATTCAAAATGATTAAAAAAACTATCCTATTAGCAATTTTTGTGTTCTCGGTTACAAATCTATTTGCACAGAAACCAACATCTCCCCAAGTTACTATCACAGGAAAAGTTGTAGATGCTAAGACCAACGAGCCTTTAGAATATGCTACCGTTATTCTTAAAGATGTTAAAACTCAAAAATTAAGTGGTGGAATTACTGATGAAAAAGGAAATTTTAGTATTAAAACCCCAAAAGGAACGTACGACGTTAGTTTTGAATTTCTTTCTTTTAAAACGATAAAAATGCCTAAAAAACTCATTGAAAAATCAATGAGCTTTAATATCATTAAGTTGTCTGAAGATTCTAACACCTTAGATGAAATTGTTGTTATCGCAGAAAAATCTACTGTTGAAATTCGTTTAGACAAACGAATCTATAATGTAGGAAAAGATATGACTGTGAAAGGAGGTACTGCTTCTGATGTTCTAGACAATGTTCCTTCAGTTGATGTAGATGTTGAAGGAAACATCAGTTTAAGAGGTAATGAAAATGTACGTATTTTAATTGACGGTAAGCCTTCTGCTTTGGTTGGTTTAAGTGGAGCTGATGCTCTGCGTCAATTACCTGCTGATGCTATTGAACGAGTAGAAGTAATTACATCACCATCTGCAAGATATGATGCTGAAGGAACTGCCGGTATCTTAAATATCATTCTTAGAAAAGGAAAAGTAACTGGATTAAATGGTTCTTTAAATGCAACTGTTGGGGATCCTGAACAATATAGATTTGGTACCAATTTGAATTATAGAACTACAAAAGTAAATCTATTTACTAATTTAGGGTACAGCAAAAGAACTGGACCTGGAAACTCACTTACTCGTTTAACATCTTTAGATAATGGTGCTATCACTGGATTAAGGACAGAAGAGAGAAATTTTCAAAGAGACAGAAGTGGATACAATATAAATTTAGGACTCGAATACTACTTGACTAAAAATAGCTCTATTACTGGAACAGTCTTTTTTAGAGATTCAGATAATGAAAGTAACTCATTTAATAATATCAATGTTTTTGATGCACTTAACGCATTGACATTCTCTGACGTTCGTATCCAAGATGAAAATGAAAAAGACAAAACATCTCAATACTCTTTAAATTACACAAATAATATTGATAAGAAAGGGCAAAAGTTAACGATGGATTTTCAGTATAGTGATAGTGAAGAAGCAGAAACTGCGTTTATTACTGATGCAACTAGTATTGAAAATAATATTACAACTGAAAAATCAGAAAGAACATTATTGCAAGCAGATTATGTTTTACCTATAGGTAAAGGTTCTCAATTTGAAGCAGGATACCGAGGTGATTTTCAAGATTTAACTTCTGATTTTTTAGTTACTAGAAATCCAGCACTTGATTTTGATCCTTCTAATAATTTAGCTTTTGAACAAAATGTAAATGCGTTTTACACACAATTTGGTAGCAAAATAAATAAGTTTTCTTTTTTATTAGGATTGAGAACTGAGGTAACTGATGTTAAAGTAAGATTAATCAACACTAATGAGAATTTTGATTATAATTATACTGAACTATTCCCAACTATAAATTTAGGTTACGAAAGGACAGAAAAACAAAGTTTTACACTAGGATATAGTAGAAGGCTAAGAAGACCTCGCTTTTGGTTCTTAAATCCATTTGAATCTAGAAACAGTCAGAATGTAATTTTTAAAGGAAACCCTGGGTTGATTCCTACATTTACTAGTTCATACGATTTAGGTTTCTTACAAAGAGTCGGGAAATTTATTATTAACTCTTCTATATACTACCAACACTCAACAAATAATATTGAAAGAGTAAGTAGAGATGAAATACGACTTATTGATGGTACGAATCAGATTATAACAATTAGAGAGCCTATCAATTTGGCTTCTGAAGATAGATATGGTTTTGAATTCACAGCGAACTTCAATCCTTCAAGAAAAGTTCGCCTTTCTGGTAGTTTTAACTTATTTCAATCAGAAACAAAAGGAACCTATACCTATAATCAATTTAGTGAAGATGGAAGTGGAAATATTACCTCTACTCCTGTTGTACAAGATTTAGGAAACACAAATAGTAGTTGGTTTACACGATTTAATGCGACCATTTCTTTGCCTGGTAAAATTCAGATGCAAAACAGATTATCGTATAGAGGTCCAAGAAAAACTGCGCAAAATGATTCTGAAGGTATTTTTTCTGCAAATATTGCTTTAAGTAAAGATGTCTTTAAAGAAAAAGGAACATTGGTTTTTAATGTGAGTGATGTATTTAACTCAAGAAAAAGAAAATCGACAAACTTCAATCCTAATATGGATAATCCAACAAGTATTAGTTATCAAGAATTCCAGTGGAGAGTTCGTCAAGTTTCATTGACATTTACTTATCGATTTAATCAAAAGAAAAATCAAAGACAAAATAGACGTCAAGGTGGTGACGACTTTGAAGGTGGTGGTGAAGAATTTGGTGGAAGACCATAATGTTACAAACAAACTCAAACAAAAAAGGCTCGCAATTTGCGAGCCTTTTTTTATTAAATATTTTTAAAACTACTCTCCTTTAGCAGCTTTTTTTGCTTCTCTTTTTAGTTTGATGTTTTCCCAGATAGTTCCTCCAATCCAATAAGGAACAACAAAGGTTAGTAAGAAAATTAACAACCAGAAACCAGCTGTAAAAATGAACATAAATAATACTAAACCTGAAAATTGAGAAAAATCTAACATTTTTGTTTGTTTATATAATCACTGCAAAAGTAAAAGATATTTTCAATAAGAACTAAAATTTCAGAAAATATTTCAACAGTAAAATACTCATGAATGTTAATAACTGATTGTAGTGGATTTTGTAATTTTGCATTGCAAAACAAATGAGAACAGATGAAATACCGTATAGAAAAAGATACTATGGGAGAAGTGCAAGTACCAGTCGATAAATACTGGGGTGCACAAACCGAACGATCTAGAAATAATTTTAAAATTGGCCCAGCAGCCTCTATGCCACTTGAAATAGTCTATGGCTTTGCTTATTTAAAAAAAGCCGCTGCTTATACCAACGAAGAATTAGGTGTTTTAGCTACTGAAAAACGTGATTTGATTGCTCGAGTTTGCGATGAAATTTTAGAAGGTAAACTAGATGATCAATTTCCATTAGTAATTTGGCAAACAGGTTCTGGTACACAGTCTAATATGAATGTAAACGAGGTTGTTGCTAATAGAGCTCATGAAATTGCTGGAAAAACAATAGGAGAAGGCGATAAAACGATTCAGCCTAATGATGATGTGAACAAATCTCAATCATCAAACGATACTTTTCCTACAGGAATGCATATTGCAGTTTACAAGAAAATTATTGAAACGACAATTCCTGGAGTAGAACAATTAAGAAATACATTACAAGTAAAATCAGAAGATTTTAAAGATGTAGTGAAAATTGGTCGAACCCATTTAATGGATGCCACTCCCCTAACTTTAGGTCAGGAGTTCTCTGGTTATGTTGCACAGCTAAACTTTGGCTTAAAAGCTCTAAATAACACATTAGAGCACTTAAGTCAACTTGCTTTAGGTGGTACAGCAGTGGGAACTGGATTAAATACACCTGCTGGATATGATGTTTTGGTTGCTAAGTATATTGCTGAATTTACAGAGTTACCTTTTATAACAGCTGAAAATAAATTTGAAGCTTTAGCAGCTCATGATGCTTTAGTAGAAACTCATGGTGCTTTAAAACAACTTGCTGTTTCTTTAAACAAGATTGCTAATGACATTCGTATGATGGCTTCTGGGCCACGTTCAGGGATTGGAGAACTCATTATTCCTGCTAACGAACCTGGTAGTTCAATAATGCCTGGAAAAGTTAACCCAACGCAAGCTGAAGCCATTACAATGGTTTGTGCTCAAGTAATGGGGAATGATGTTGCTGTTACTGTTGGAGGTACCCAAGGTCATTATGAGTTGAATGTTTTTAAACCGATGATGGCAGCCAATGTTTTACAATCTGCTCAATTAATTGGAGATGCTTGTGTTTCTTTTGATGAAAATTGCGCTTCAGGAATTGAGCCGAATCAAACAAGAATTACTGAATTGGTAAACAATTCTTTAATGTTAGTCACCGCTTTAAATACTAAAATTGGATATTATAAAGCCGCTGAAATTGCAAACACTGCTCACGCAAATGGAACTACATTAAAAGAAGAAGCTGTTCGATTGGGATATGTTACTCCAGAAGAATATGACCAGTGGGTAAAACCTGAAGATATGACTGGAAGTTTAAAGTAATAAAAAAGCCGAAACAAATGTTTCGGCTTTTTTATTATAAATAACGTTCTTGAAAAACTTTGATGTGATGTATTTGATGACCAGAAATTAAAAAACCTAATGCTCTTACCGAAATCATATTTCCAGAGGCAGGGCCCATTCTTAACAAAGCTTCTTCTGAAAAACTTTTAAACAGCATTATAGAATTTTTCCTGGCTATTTTAAATTCCTCTAACATTTCTGTAAAATCTCTAGAGTTAGCATCCACATTATCATTATAATCATCCTGTTCGAAACCTTCAATACTCGTTTGATCATTTCTTGCAAAACGAAGAGCACGGTAATTAAAAATTCGTTCTGTATCAATTACATGCTGCAATAATTCTTTAATCGTCCATTTTCCTTCTTCATAAACATAGCTCTCTTTTTCTTTGGAGATATTTGAAAGAATACTATCTAATTCATCTCCAGAATCTATCATGTTTTCAACAATTGATTTTCCATTTTTTAATAAAGTATCTATATAAGATTTAAAATAAGGATGATATTCGTTTTCTCGTACCATTGAATTTTGGTTTTTTAATGTAAGTTTGCTTAACGAAAGTAATCAATTCTATGACAACTTTATTTATCAATATCAAAGAACTTATTCAAGTAAGAGAGGCATCTATGAAGAAAGTTTCTGGGAAAGAAATGAACACTCTTCCCTCCATAAAAAATGCTTTTTTATTGATTGAAGATGACCTTATTAAGGATTATGGATCAATGAATTCTCTTAAAGAAATAAATGCGGATAAGGTCATAGATGTTCATGGAAAAATGATCTTACCAACTTGGTGTGATAGCCATACTCATTTGGTTTTTGCTGATACTCGGGAAAATGAATTTGTCGATAGAATTAACGGACTCACCTATCAAGAAATTGCAGAAAAAGGTGGAGGTATTTTAAATTCAGCTAAAAAATTACAAAACAAATCGGAAGAAGAACTCTATTCTGATGCTTCTCAAAGATTAGAAGACGTTATAAGAATGGGAACTGGTGCTATTGAGATTAAATCTGGATATGGATTGACGGTAGAAAGTGAGTTAAAAATATTAAGGGTCATCAAAAAATTAAAAGAAAATTATTCGATTCCTATTAAAGCAACTTTTTTAGGAGCTCATGCAATACCTAGTATATATAAAGACAATCGTGATGGTTATATTGATTTAATTATAACTAAAATGATTCCACTAATCGCTAGAGAAAACTTAGCTGACTTTATTGATGTTTTTTGTGAAAAAGGATACTACACAATTGAAGAAACTGATAAAATTTTAAAAGCTGGAATAAAGCACGGGCTTGTTCCTAAAGTACATGTCAATCAATTTAATTCAATTGGTGGAATAAAAGTCAGCATAGAGAATAACGCTTTATCGGTTGACCATTTAGAAGTTTTAACAAATGAGGATTTAGAAGTATTAAAAAAATCAAATACTATTCCTGTTGCACTCCCTTCTTGTTCTTTCTTTTTAGGGATTCCGTATACAAATGCCAGAAACATTATTGATGCTAATTTACCTCTTGCATTGGCCAGTGATTACAATCCTGGATCTACACCATCAGGAAACATGAATTTTGTAGTTTCTTTAGCTTGTATAAAAATGAAAATGACTCCAGAAGAAGCAATCAATGCAGCTACAATAAATGGTGCTTATGCAATGGATGTTTTAGATGAAATGGGGAGTATTACGAAAGGAAAGTATGCCAGTTTCTTTATTACAAAAGACATTTCTTCTTACGCTTACATACCATATAACTTCGGAGCAAAAACAATTGAATCTGTTTATTTAAAGGGAGTTATTTACAATTAACGCTTTGGTTTGATTAAACCTATCACTCTAGACAGTAATGTCTTCGGTTTCTCTTGTTCTTCTTCATGATATCCATTGCCATATTTTCCATAGCCATAGCCGTACCCATAACCATAACCGTACCCATATCCGTATCCATAGTTACTCTTCACTGTAAAGTCGTTCAGTATATAGCTAATATTTGAAACTTCTTTATTAATATACTTATCATCTATCATCTTCATCATCCCTTTTTGAGTATATCCTTGCCTAATTATATAACAAATAGCATCTGCATATTTAAACAATTCTAGTGCATCAGAAACCAAGCCCACTGGTGGCGTATCTATCACAACATAATCGTATTCTTTTTGAAGTTTGGCTATTAGATTTTTGCAATTGTCACTTATTAATAATTCAGAAGGATTAGGTGGTATTGGTCCAGATAAAATAATATCTAAATTTGGAACTTTTGATTTTGTAATTACTTCATCTAAACTTTTTTGGTTGATTAAATAATTTACAATTCCTACTTCATTTTTTAATTCAAAATCATTGTAAATCTTTGGCTTTCTTAAATCTAGTCCAATTAAAATGGTCTTTTTACCACTTAAAGCGAAAACAGTAGCCATATTAATAGACACCATTGTTTTACCTTCTCCACTAACAGAAGATGTTAATACTAAGGTTTTAGATTTTTTATCCTCATGATTCTTAAATAAAAACTGAATATTAGATCTAATAGCCCTAAAAGATTCTGCTACTGAAGATTTTGGTTTCTCAAAAACAGCTAAATTATTTATTCCTGTATTTCTTCCTATTACTCCTAGTACTGGAATTTTATATTTCTTTTCAATATCGTCTAGAGTATTAATTTTATTGTCTAATAATTCTCTAATAATTATGTAAAAAAGCGGGAAGATGATACCCAACATTAAAGCCATTAAGTAATTAAAACTAGGCTTGGGATAAATAGCTCCTTGTCCTAAATTTATAGCTGTATCAATTACTTTGATGTCAGAAACTGTTGCTTTTGCAGCAATTTCAGCTTCATATTTTTTTTGTTTCAAAAAATTATAGTTGAATTCAGAATATGAAAAATTTCGATCTAATTTTATCAATTCTTGTTCCTTCTCTGGAAGTCTACTTAATTTCTCATTAAATTCATCTAATCTTTTTTTAGTAGAAAGCTTAGTTTTTATATAAAATGTTCTTAAATTATTAATGTTTTCAAGAATAATATCAACGTTTATTTTAATGTCATTTACAATCTTTACATAATTTGGATGATTAGGTTTTACTAATCCTTCTATTTGTTTTCTCCTTGTTGATGTTACAATTAGATTAGTAATCGCAGAAGATATTTTTGGATCACCTAGTGCTACTGAAGCTGGTACAGGTATATCATCATATACTGTGTTTGATCTCAAATAAGCTTCAAGGGTGTTAAGATTGTCTAAATTTGCATCCAATGTTCTTATTTCTGTGTCTAAAGACCTACTTCCATTGGAAAGATCTGTTCCTTGTATTGAAAGGTTATAGTTTCCGTCTTTTTTCTTAAAATCTCCTATCTCTTGTTGTATTTGTTGTAGACTTTTTGTCTCTACATCAAATAGACTGTCTATATGAGCAATTGTTTTTAAAGCGAAACGTTTCTTCTCTTTTACTTTGTCTCTTTGTAAAACTCTGACTGAATTGTTTAAATAATCTACAATTCTACTCCTATTATATCCTTGTAATTGAAGGCTCATTACTGAAGCTCCAGTAGTAACATTGGTTATTCTAATACCTCTATATCCGTTGACGGTGCCAGCAAAACTATTAAATCGAAAGAAATAGACTTCTCCTGGATTTACGTTCCCAAAAGAAGATATATGAAAGTTAAAAAAAGAAGTCACCACATCTGAATCTAAAGAGAAGTCTCTTGAAAATTTAACTTCATTAGTCGGATAGTTAAGCGTTGAGTTATCTGAATATCGAATCAAAGTATTATTCCCTGATTCATCATAATCAAAAGATATTCTAACTTTATTATTATCAAGTGTTTCAACTTTTACTAATTTCCCATAAAGTTGATACGAATTAGTGTCTATTTTTATTCTAAAAGGTGTTTCTCCATAAACATCTTCTAAACGATATCTCCCATCTTTAAAGTAATTTATGTAAAACTGTAATTCAGAGACTACCTTTTCATTGTGTGATCTTGAATTAAGAGTTATTTTTATTGTCTCTAATAAATCACTTGTTCCTCCCCAATTGAATGTTAAACTAGTTCCTGTATTAAATAGTGAATTTGATTCTTCCTTTACAGAAATCATTGTAGACAAACTATATAGTTTTGGCTTATAGCCATTCATAAATCTAGCAACAATAAGTGCAATAACGATAGTCACCAAAAAAAGTTGCCAGTAAGAAAGAGCTTTAAAAATGTAATACTTTACATCAAAAGAATTTTCTTGCTCGCTGTTTTTGCCGTTAACGTTATTATTGCTCATAGATTATAACCCTCTTACAATTAAAATAGTTGAAGTAACTAATGTAAATAGTGAAACAATTGTTGTTAATGATTGTATCCCTGTAGTCCCTGTACCCCAAGATTTCTGCTTTAAAGGCTTTACATTAATAAAATCTTTAGGTTTTATGTAAAACACTTCAGAATTTACAGCGCTTATATCTGTTAAGTCGATTTCAAACTTTTGAATTTCACCCGACGGTGTAAATCTAAATACTTCGACGTTCTTTCTGTTTCCTGTTATTGTAATATCGCCAGAATTAGTAATCGCATCTATAATATTCACTTGATTTTGATAAATAACATTCGGCCCAGGACTACCTATTTCTCCCATAACTGTATACCGTATACCATCTAACTTAACAGTAACAAAGAAATCATCTTTATTTGTCAAAAACGTCAAAAGTTTTTCTTCTACTTTAGATCTAACTTCTCGTGTCGTATAGCCTAAAACGTTTATCTCACCTATATAAGGAAGCCTTATACTTCCATGTCTATCTACTGAGTTTCCTGTAAAATAAGCACCCCCACTTTGTGATGTAGAACCGTTATCACTAGCATTACTTTTAAAAAGTTTTACCAAATTTTCATCAGTATGCCTTACATCAATAGTAATAACATCTCCTACTTGAAGCTTATATGGCTCGTCATTTATCTTTCTTATGTCTTTATTAGCAAGAGGTTTTCCTTGAAGATAAATTAAATCTTTATTAGGAACACAAGACGCTAGAACAGATACTATAAAAAAGGAAAAAATAATTTTTCTCATAAGACTAGAAGATTACTAAAGACAAATATAATTTTTATAAGTATAAACGAACAAATTTTCTATTAATTTCGCTTTAAAATTATAAAGAAGTTGTTTTCAAAAGCTAGATCGTATTTAAATTTCTTATTAAATTCAAAAAATCATCACGGAGTTCACTCGCCTTTTGTTTTTAATTTTATCACAAAATCACTCTACAAAAAAGGAGAAATCAAAAAATTAAAAACCTTTTTGAACTACAGAAAAGACTTGCTTTCTAACTCTAACTTTATTGAAATTACAGATTATGGAACTGGTTCCAAAATTTTCAACTCTGATTCAAGAAGAATCTCTAAAATTGCTAAGCATGCTGGTATTTCAATAAAAAGAGGAAAATTGCTTTTTAATCTAACTGAATATTTTGAGCCAAAAAATATTCTTGAAATAGGAACCTCTTTAGGAATTAGCACCTCAATACTATCTATTGCTGCTCCAGAAGCAACTATAACTACATTAGAAGGGTGCAAAACAACTGCTTCTATTGCGGAACAACAATTTAAAAAATACAATTTTCAAAACATTGATCTAAAAATTGAAACTTTTGAAGTTTCTCTTCCTGAAATTTTAAAAGGAGAAAAATTTGATCTTATTTATTTTGATGGGAACCATGCTAAAGAAGCAACTCTAAATTACTTTAATCAATCCTTAGAATCTGTTCACAATAATTCTGTTTTAATATTTGATGACATTCATTGGAGCAAAGGGATGGAAGAAGCTTGGGATGAAATTAAAAACCATGAATCTGTTAAAGTTACTATTGACACATTTCAATGGGGATTTGTCTTTTTTAGAAAAGAACAAGAAAAAGAACATTTCACCATAAGAGTATAAACCCTTAAATTTGCTCATATGAAGATTTACACAAAAACAGGAGACAAAGGAACTACAGCATTATTTGGAGGCTCTAGAGTCCCTAAACATCACTTAAGAATAGAGTCCTACGGAACGGTCGATGAACTAAATTCATACATTGGCTTATTAAAAGATCAAGCTATAAGTGAAGATTCAAAAAAATCATTGATCAAAATTCAGCATGATTTATTCACATTAGGCGCTATGTTAGCTACTCCTCCTGAAAAAGAAATTTTAAAAAGCGGAAAAGACAGGTTAAACATTCCAAAAATAACAACTAGTTCTATAGAGTTTTTAGAAGATGAAATTGATAGGATGGATACAAAACTTCCACAAATGACCCATTTTATTTTGCCTGGAGGTCATACAACTGTGTCATTCTGTCACATAGCAAGGTGTGTTTGCAGAAGGGCAGAACGCTTATCTGTGTCATTAGATGAAGAAGAATCTATCAATTCAGATGTTTTAACCTATTTAAACCGACTTTCTGACTATCTTTTTGTACTGGCACGAAAGTTGTCGCAAGATTTATCAGCTCAGGAAGTTAAGTGGATTCCTGAAAAATTATAAGAAGTTCTTTTTTTATTGACAATATTTCGAAAAAAACTTGACTTTTTGAGTAAAAAAATTATTTTTGCAGAAAATTAAACCATAAGAAATGTATTGGACTCTAGAATTAGCATCTTATTTAGCAGATGCACCATGGCCAGCAACTAAAGACGAGTTGATTGATTACGCTATTAGAACTGGAGCTCCTCTTGAGGTCGCAGAGAACTTACAAGAAATTGAAGATGAAGGAGACTCTTACGATTCAATTATAGAAATCTGGCCAGACTATCCGACCGAAGAAGATTATCTTTGGAACGAAGATGAATACTAAAACAAAATCAAATACAAAAAAAAAGTCTCTATGGAGGCTTTTTTTTTGTTTACTTTTAAACCCCTCAATTCAATAAGAGAGGGATAAAACATACTAATAAGAATGAGTATCTTAAATTCAGTAATTAAAATATTTGTTGGAGACAAACAACAAAAAGATCTTAAAATATTACAACCTATTGTAGAAGAGGTGAAGGCCTTTGAATCTTCTTTAGCTAGCTTATCTAATGATGAGTTGAGGGCAAAAACTAAAGAATTCAAACAACGAATTGCAGAAGGGACTAAGACTTTCCAAGATAAAATATCTGAACTTGAAAAAGAAGCTGCAGAAGCCGATATTGATAGACAAGAAGGTATTTATGCAGAAATAGATGGTTTAAAAGATGAAGCCTATGTAGCTTCTGAAGCTGTTTTACAAGAAATTATGGCTGAAGCTTTTGCCGTTGTTAAAGAAACTGCTAAACGTTTTGTTGAGAATGAAGAGATAGAAGTTACTGCTACTCCTTATGATAGAGAGCTCTCTGCTTCTAGAGAACATGTTGTTCTTGATGGTGAAAAAGCATATTGGCAAAATTCATGGGATGCTGCTGGAAAGCCAGTAACATGGGATATGATTCACTATGACGTACAATTAATTGGTGGTTCTGTTTTACATCAAGGAAAGATCGCTGAGATGATGACAGGTGAAGGGAAAACATTGGTTTCTACATTACCTGTATACTTAAATGCTTTAAGCGGAAACGGTGTTCACGTAGTAACTGTAAATGATTATTTAGCAAAGCGTGATAGAGCTTGGATGGCTCCAATCTATGAATTTCATGGATTAAGCACAGATTGTATCGATTTTTACCAACCTAATTCTGAAGAAAGAAGAAAAGCATACAATGCTGATATTACTTACGGAACTAATAATGAGTTTGGATTTGATTATTTGCGTGATAATATGGCTAGCTCTAAAGAAGATTTAGTTCAACGAACTCCTAATTATGCAATCATTGATGAGGTCGATTCTGTATTAGTTGATGATGCAAGAACTCCACTAATTATATCTGGGCCTGTTCCTCAAGGTGATCGTCATGAATTTAACGAATTAAGACCTTTAGTTTCAGATCTTGTTGGGCTTCAAAATAAATACCTAGTAGGTGTATTAGCTGAGGCTAAAAAACTGATTGCTGAAGGGAATACCAAAGAAGGTGGCTTCTTATTACTAAGAGTTTTTAGAGGAATCCCTAAAAACAAAGCGTTAATTAAATTTCTGTCGCAAGAAGGTATAAAACAAATCCTCCAAAAGACCGAAAATACATATATGGCAGATAACAACAAGTTAATGCCTGAAGTAGATGCTGAACTATGGTATGTAATTGAAGAGAAAAACAATTCTATTGATTTAAGCGATAAAGGTGTTGCCCACTTATCTACAAAAACTAGTGATGAAGACTTCTTTGTTTTACCAGATTTAGGGGTGATTATTGGAGAAATAGATTCCAGTGAGGAAACTCCAGAAAAGAAAGCAGATCAAAAAGAAAAACTATACAAAGATTTTAGCATTAAGAGTGAGCGTATTCATACAATGAATCAACTTTTAAAGGCTTATAGCTTGTTTGAAAAGGACGTAGAATACGTCGTAATGGAAAACAAAGTTATGATTGTTGATGAGCAAACGGGGCGTATTATGGATGGACGTCGTTACTCAGATGGATTACATCAAGCAATTGAAGCTAAAGAAAATGTAAAAATTGAAGATGCTACGCAAACTTTTGCTACCGTTACATTACAGAACTATTTTAGAATGTACCGCAAGTTATCTGGAATGACAGGTACAGCTATTACTGAGGCTGGGGAATTTTGGGAAATTTACAAATTAGATGTAGTAGAAATTCCAACAAACAGACCTATAGCTCGTGATGACAGACAAGATTTAGTCTATAAAACTACTCGCGAAAAATACAATGCTGTTATTGATGATGTTGTTCAATTAGTTGAGCAAGGGAGACCCGTATTGGTAGGAACTACTTCCGTTGAAATTTCAGAGCTGTTAGGTCGTATGCTAAAAATGCGTAAGATCAATCACAATATATTAAATGCAAAGTTACACAAACGTGAAGCCGATGTTGTTGCTGAAGCTGGTAATCCTGGTATTGTAACTATTGCAACCAATATGGCTGGTCGTGGAACAGATATTAAATTATCCGAGCAAGTAAAAAAAGATGGTGGTTTAGCTATTATTGGTACAGAAAGACACGATTCTCGTCGTGTTGACAGACAACTACGCGGTAGAGCTGGTCGTCAAGGAGATGTTGGTTCTACTCAATTTTATGTAGCCTTAGACGATAATTTAATGCGTTTGTTTGGTTCAGAGAGGATTGCTAAGATGATGGATAGAATGGGATTAAAAGATGGAGAAGTAATTCAACATTCTATGATTACCAAGTCTATAGAAAGAGCTCAAAAGAAAGTAGAAGAGAACAACTTTGGAATTCGTAAACGTCTTTTAGAATATGATGATATTATGAACTCTCAACGTGAATTTGTTTATAAAAGAAGACGTCATGCTTTGGATGGAAATCGATTACAGATTGATATTTCAAATATGATTTACGATACTTGTGAGTCTATTATCAATCAGAATAAAGCTGCTAAAGATTTTCAGAATTTTGAGTTTGAATTGATTCGATTTACATCTATGACTTCACCTTTTAGTGAAGATGAATTCAATTCTTTAACAGAACAAGAATTGGCAGACAAGTTGTATGTAATTATTACCAATCACTACAAAGAAAAAATAGAAAGGAATGCTATTCTTACCTATCCTGTGATTAAGGATGTATATGAGAATGAAGGTGATAAATACGAACGTATTGTTGTTCCATTTACTGATGGTATTAAAACGCTTCAGGTGGTAACCAACCTAAAAGAAGCATACGAAAGTAAAGGAAAATCATTGTCTACAGATTTTGAAAAGAACATAACACTAGCAATTATCGACGAGAATTGGAAAGATCATTTACGTAAAATGGATGATTTAAAACATTCTGTGCAAAATGCCTCTTACGAGCAAAAAGATCCTTTATTAATCTATAAATTTGAAGCTTTTGAGTTATTCAAAGTAACTATAGATAAAGTGAATCGCGAGGTATTATCTTTCTTATTCAAAGGGGAATTGCCAAACAAGGCCAATCAACAAATTTCTGAAGAGAGACAAAGAAAGAGTGAAAATCTTAACTTAAGTAAAGCTGATGTGCAAAACACTAGTGAAAGAGCGATCAGTCAATCTCGTCAACAACAAACAGAACCCGTTGAAACCATTGTTAGAGATCAACCGAAGATTGGTAGAAACGAACGTGTTACGATTAAGAACATCATGAGTGGTGAAGAGAAAGAGGTAAAATTCAAACAAGCCATTCCATTGATAGAAAAAGGTGAATGGGTTATAGTAAATAACTAATTAAAATCATCTTATAAAACTAAAAAAGCCGCTAATTTCAGCGGCTTTTTTAATTCAAATAATTTATAACTCTATTTCTTTCTTAAATAAATATTACCATGCCCAGCATCTAGCTTCATTCTAACTTTTCCGCTATTCAATTTCAATTTCATTTCTTGCGACTTATCTGTTTCTACTTCATTTAAGATACTAAAATCAATATCACTATAAATAGATCTTCCTTGCGCATCAACTAAAATACTAGAACTATTAGGTATTTCGATATCTATAAAACCGTTATTCGTATAAATTGAGTATAACTTTAGAGGTTTCTTTTTATCAAACTCAATAGTTACATTTCCCCCCAAAGAATTGATTGAAACTGGTCCACTGACGTCAGTTAATTTCATATTACTTAAAGATGTTGAAATTTCAACCTCTCCATTAAAGTTAGACAACGATGATGCTTTTGAATTGTAAAATCTGATTTGACCTAAAACAATATTATTTTCCTTGTCATCCTCTTTTTCTACATTCTCACACTTCCCTGTAGTCCAATCTAACTTAATACTATTAGGAATCTTAATTTCATAACTTTCATTGCTATTATGCATTACAAAACTTCCTTTTTCAACATGATCTCTAAAGATCAACTCTCCATTCTTTTCTTCTATTGTAAAATAAATTCCTAAATCTGAGTTTTCGTTTTTCTTTCCTAATTTTTTCAGGCCTTTTTTACGTTTCCCGTCATTAGCGAAATAAACAAAATTTTGATTTTTGTTGTTACTACTACTAACAGTAACACCATTTTTTGATTTAGACCTATTAACAGTACCTTCTACTAGTGCTAGTTTTGATGCAACCGTATAAACACTATTCGAGTAATTCCCACGTTTGCTATGCAAACTTTTAATGACCACTTCATCTCCATCATATCCTGTAATTTGGAAATTCTTAGAAGAACATATTTTTAAAGTTCCTTTATTAAATTTAATTTTCTTCTCTTGTGCATTTACATTTTGTAATGCGATAAATAAAACCGCTGCTACAATTATTTTTATTTTTTTCATGATTATTGTTTTATGGTAGACATTGCCAATGTTGCATTGTTTTTAACTATTGGGAATGTCTCTTCGTTATTAATAATATCTTCGAGAGGCTTTTGTGCACGTTGCTCTCTCAAAATACTTAATGAGTTAATTAACTTTATTTGTACTAATGGTAATTTTTCTTTTCCAAGTGCTTTAATAAGTCCTTTTCTAATTTCTTCATTTTTAGGGAACTTTAATAAGGCATCTATCGTTGCTATTTTAACGTTGGCATTTTCATCTTCTAGTAATGTTTTAATCAATACTTTGATGATTTGACTATCTTCTTTCTTAAAAGCATCACTAAACTCGTAAACAGCCTCTAAACGAGTTCCAGTAGAATTATCTGTCAAGTTGGCTAATAACTCGCCTTTCCTTTTCAAATGCTTATTTTCTAAATAGAACCACAGAGCTGTAGATAACAGAATGGCAAAACATGCTGCAATTGAGGCATATCTTAAGTAAATAATTTTGCTTCTAGTCGATTTATGAAATCTCTTTTCTATGTTCTTTTTAAAAATAGCATCTGCTTGTGATGACATCTTATGATCATCAAACTCTGCTCTATGCTCCTGTATGTAGTTTTTCAAGTCCATTCTTCTTTGTTTTTTGAATCATTTCAATCAATTGATTTTTTCCTCTTCTATATTGATTTCTAACAGTACTTTCTTTTAATCCTAATAGTTCACTTATTTCTCTATGATTATAATCTTCTATCATATAGAGAACCAGAATCACTCTATATTTCTCTTTAAGATTATTTATACACTCTTTAATGAGCTTAACTGTCATCTCTGAAAAATCTTCTATTTCTGAATCTTTAACTTCTTCTTCAGAAACATGCAATTCATCAACCCAATACTCTTTCTTACGTTTCCTAACCAAGTCTAGTGATGCATTTACAGTGATCCTTTTTAACCAAGCTCCTAAACTTACCTCTTCTTTAATCTGATGAACTTTATCAAAACCTTTAATGAACGATTCTTGAACAACATCTTCTGCATCATGCCTATTCCGCACAATTCTATAACTCACATTATACATCATATCTTTATATAGATTGTACACCGTTAGTTGAGCAGAATACTGATTCTCTTTACACTTTTGTATGAGTTGTTTCTCGTTCAAAAAGTTCTTTTGGTTGGTCTTATTATATCTAAAACGTAAGTTATTGAATTGTGTCGCAAAATATTAAAGAAAAAATAAAACTTTTTTCCAATAAAAAATGCCGCTGGTGAAACTGAAATAAATTCAGCTCAAGCCAGCGGCGTTTTTATGGTGATTGAAAGCTCTTATAAGCTCTTAAAATCTGTGTCCATTTTTAGATAATCTAAAAATTCTTGTTTGGTTTCTTTGTTTTTAAACTTCCCTCCAAACTCAGCAGTTACTGTACTGCTCTCTATATCTTTAATTCCACGAGAGTTTACACACAAATGTTTTGCATCAATAACACAAGCAACATCGTCGGTTCCTAAAGCCTCTTGCATTGACTGTACAACTTGCATCGTTAAGCGCTCTTGCACTTGAGGTCTTTTTGCAAAATATTCTACAATACGGTTCATTTTAGACAAACCAATAACCTTTCCATTAGAAATATACGCTACATGAGCTCTTCCAACAATAGGTAATAAATGATGTTCACAAGTAGAATAGACAACAATGTTCTTTTCTACCAACATCTCTCCGTAATTGTAATTGTTATCAAAAGTAGAAGGAGAAGGTTTATTATCTGGATTCAATCCCATAAACAATTCTTTTACGAAAGCCTTGGCAACTCTTTTGGGAGTTCCTTTTAAACTATCATCTTCCAAATCCATTCCTAGTGTTGTTAAGATATCCTTTACACTTTCTTGAATTTTTTCTATTTTTTCATTATCTGAAATATCAAATGCATCGTCACGCAAAGGTGTCTTTGCCGATGTTCCAACATGGTTCTCTCCTATCTCATCAATTCTATCTTCACTTATTTTCATCTTCGTTTTGTTCTGAGTATTTAACTATTAAGGGTGCAAATTTACGACTTTAGCCACAAATTTTACTTAGTTTTTAAAATCAATTCTTCTAAGGTACAATCCGTTTGAATTCCATTAATCATGTCCTTTAGGGTGAATTGGTCGTTCTGCATATCAGAAATTACAAATTCAATACCACGATTACTCACATATTTCCATTGCTTTTTCTGTTGCTTGTTACTAGAGGCTGTATCTGGATATATTTCTGATTTGATTCCTGCTTTTCGCAATGCTTGAACAGCTTTTAACTGAGCGAGATTGCCCTCTTTATTAAAGTTTAAAAACAACACTTTCGGTTTTGGTAATTCTACCGAATCAAATAACCCTAATTCTTCGAGCACCAAATAGATTCTATCCAATCCAAATGAAATTCCAACTCCACTTACATCTTTCAGCCCGAAGATTCCGGTAAGGTCATCATATCTTCCACCACCTCCGATAGAACCCATTTTCACTTCTTTTGGAGCAGCTACTTCATAGATAGCTCCCGTATAATAATTGAGTCCACGAGCTAGGGTAACATCCAGTTCTAATGATGCTGATTGTAATCCTAATTCATTAATTGCATTGATCACAAAGCGTAGATCGTTCACTCCATTAACTCCTTCTTCTGATGATTGCAGTAACTCCTGTAATATATCTAATTGTTCAGAATTCGAACCAGACAATTGAAATAAGGGTTTTACTTTTTCAATCGCAGCTTCAGAAATTCCCTTCTCTAACATCTCTTTGACAACTCCCTCTTCTCCAATCTTATCTAGTTTATCTAAAGCCACTGTAAAATCAATCAACTTGTCTTTTGCTCCAATCACTTCAGCAATTCCAGATAAAATCTTTCTATTATTGATTTTAATTGTTGTTCCTGTCAGTTTTAAATTGGTGAAGACCGCATCATACAATTGTACAAACTCTACCTCTTGCAATAACGATTTACTTCCTACTACATCGGCATCACATTGAAAAAACTCTCTAAAACGTCCTTTCTGTGGTCTATCGGCTCTCCATACAGGTTGAATTTGGTAGCGTTTAAATGGAAAGATAATCTCGTTTTGGTGTTGGACTACATATCTAGCAAAAGGCACCGTTAAATCGTAGCGCAAGGCTTTTTCTGAAATCTGAGGCGTTAATTTAGTGCTCTCTTTCGAGTTTAATAAATCATCATTTGCTTTCTTCAAATAATCCCCTGAATTCAATATTTTAAAAATTAAGCGGTCTCCTTCTTCTCCATATTTTCCCATTAAGGTAGATGAATTCTCAAAACTTGGAGTTTCAATTGGCTGAAATCCATAGGTTTCAAAGGCAGCTCTAATCGTATTCATTATGTAGGTACGATTGGCCACTTCAGTGGATGAAAAATCTCTGGTTCCTTTTGGAATGCTAGGTTTCATAAAAACAATGTTCAGTTATCAGTATTCATTTATCAATAAACAATTATCAGATAACACTGATCAATGATCATTGTTGACCGTTAATTGATTCGGCAAATATCTAAAAAATTGAGGGAAGTATTATTCTATCGAAGTGCTTTTGTTTTTTTGATGTAAAGAATGAATACTGGCATTCAATTCAAATCCTAATAAAAGGATAATCGCGTTCAACCAAATAAACAACATCAATATCAATAAGGTTCCAATAGACCCATACAACTGATTGTATTGTGCAAATTCATTTACGTAATAACTAAAAAGATAAAAAGTAAGAATTGATAGAAGGGTCGTAAAAATAGCTCCTGGTGATAAAAATCGGGAATGCTTCCTCATTTTTGTTCCATATTTATACAAAATGGAGACAATGGTGAAGATCATAACAACAAACAACGCTCCCCTACCCATAGATAACAAAAGAGTTTCATCTTCTATCCATTCTTTTTTAATGATCACATCCAACAATAACTGATAGAAAACCGTCAATGCAACTGTAATCACTAAGAAAAGCGCCATGACAAATGAAACTACCATTGAAAGAAAATAAGATTTGAAAACATTTCTCATTTCCTTGACATGATAGGAATATTCAAATCCTCCAAAAATAGCATTCACACCATTTGTCATTAAGAAAATAGACACAATGAAACCAAAGGATAATAACCCTGCTTGTTTGTTATTCAAAATATCTAACAAGACTGTGTCAACAGCATTAAAAGTTTTTGGTGGTAATATTTCAGAAATTAAAGTAATTAAACCTTCTTGAAAACCCTCTATTGGAATGAAAGGAATTAATGTTAGCACAAAAAGCATGAATGGAAAAATGGCCATAAAGAAACTATAAGCGATCCCTCCTGCTCTTGTTGTTAAAGCTCCTTCAACAATTCCTATGATGTACATTTCAATTACATCATATAAAGACATTCCTTCTAAACCTGGAATTTTAATTTTCTTTCCAAGCCTCACCAGTATATTGATCACTGGTATTTTTTCTAGTTTGTCTTCTATTTCTTTACTCATTTATGTAAGTGGCAAAGTTTTTAGTTGCAAAGTGTCAAAGTTTACCTTTCTGATTTTAAACTTCTAATGAAACTTGACAACATTTTTTCAATCTCCCTTGATAACTCATACAATATTTCAAAATTTTCTTTTTTAATATACTTTAAATTATACGCTATTTCAATCTGAGTTTGTAATTCAAATAACGATGCTAATGCAATATTTAAAAAACGAATATAATCATTCAAACCATCCCTTCCATAACCCTCTGAAATATTACTAGGTATTGAAACTGCACTTCTTCTAATCTGTGAAGTTAATCCAAACTTTTCTTCATCAGGAAAGGGCTTAGATATCTTGTATATTTCTGTAACAAAAATCATTGATTTTTGCCAGACAATTAATTCTCTGAATGTTTTCATTTTCTTTTTCTTTAGCTTTCTTTTTTATCACAACTCTCTCACTTTTGAGACTCGGCAACTTTGTACCTTTGACACTTTTCCACTCTGCAACTTATTACATCGCTTTCAAGCTCAAATCCATATTATAGACAGAATGTGTTAAAGCTCCTGATGAAATAAAATCGACACCACATTCAGCATACTTTCGAATGGTCTCTTCATTAATTCCTCCTGAAGATTCAGTTAAGCATTTTCCGTCTATCAACTTAACTGCAGCTTTGGTTTGTTCAAAATCAAAATTATCTATCAAAATCCTATGGACCCCTTCATTTTGTAATATCTCTTCAATTTCTGTTAAGCTTCTAGCTTCAACAATAATTTTAATATCTAAGTTATTATCAATCAAGTATTGTTTAGCCTTGGTAATAGCTTTCGTAACCCCACCTGCAAAATCAATATGATTGTCTTTGATCATCATCATATCATACAAAGCAAATCGATGGTTGACTCCTCCTCCAATTGTTACTGCCCATTTTTCCAATGCTCGTATTCCTGGGGTAGTTTTTCTTGTATCCAAAACATTTGTTTTTGTTCCTTTCAATAAATCAACAAAGAACCATGTTTTTGTTGCAATAGCACTCATTCGTTGCATAGCGTTAAGGGCAATCCGCTCAGCTTGTAAAATAGATTGAGAACGACCAGATATATAAAAAACTACATCTCCATACTTTACTGGAGACCCATCATCTATCAATGTATCAACTACTAAATCAGCATCTACATAATGAAACACTTTCTTCGCAAACTCTACACCTGCAATAATGCCAGTATCTTTTACTAATAATTTCGCTTTCCCTTGAGCCTCTTTAGGAATACAAGATAAAGAGGTGTGATCTCCTTCTCCAATATCTTCTCTAATAGCATTTGTAATAATAAGGTCTAGCTCTTTTTCAAACTGTTCTGGGGATATCATTTTTTAAAAATTAGTCACGCTAAAATACTAATCAATTACGAATTATAGATTACGAATTGCTAATTTGTAATTCGTAATTTTACACAATGAAAATCAAATTACTTGTTATTGGAAAAACTGATGATAAAAATCTTAATGCATTAATTGAGAATTATCAAAAGCGATTACAGCATTATATCAATTTTCAGTTAGAAATTATTCCTGACCTCAAGAATGTTAAAAATCTAAGTCAACTTCAACAAAAAGAAAAAGAGGGTGAATTAATTCTCAATAAAATTCAAGCTACAGATCGGTTGGTTTTGTTAGATGAAAAAGGAAAAGAATATCGTTCTATTGAATTCGCTAATTATTTACAAAAGAATATGAATTCAGGGATTAAACAACTTGTATTTGTTATTGGCGGACCTTATGGATTTTCAGAAAACGTTTATAAAAAAGCAATGGGAAAACTCTCACTTTCTAAAATGACATTTTCCCATCAAATGATTCGTTTGTTTGTGGTTGAACAGCTTTACCGTGGCTTTAGTATTCTAAAGAATGAACCTTATCACCATGAATAATTACCTTCCTATTTTCTGAGTAGCATTATACATTAAAACAATTTCCATAATTAGTACTGGTATTATTAAAAATGCTGCTATTGGAGAAAATAAAATGGTAATGAATGCTGCACCATTTATAATTTTTAACATTCCTGTAATTTGAGCTAAAGAACCTAGATGTTCTTTTAATTTTAGAACTGCAATCCCTAGAATTAGCTCAGCTGTGCCAAATAATATGAGAATAACAATTCCCGATAAAACATCTGAAGGCATATTTTCAAAAATAGAAAAAGAAATTGTTATTAAAACAATTAAAACCTCAATACCTAAATAAATATAGGTTGCAGGGGCTAACGTTTTATTTTGAAAGATATCTCCTAATTTGCTATAGCCTCTAAGAAAAAAGAATAAAGAAGTTAAAAATAGAACACCCCAAGCCATTCTATGTAACAGTCCGTTATTATAAAAATCACCATCAGACATCAAAGAAAATTCAACAATCATTCCTATAATAGAAGTAATGGCAACAAAAATTCCTGAAATCCAACCTGTTCTTAAAACGTTTCTGTCTGTATCAGAAAGGTGTATTTTATTTTCTTCATGACTGTTATCTTCAAAAAATGCTCCTGCATCTAATCCTAAAGCTTCCAAAATTGTTTTCACAGTAAAGCTTCTTGGTGTTACATCTCCGGCCTCAATCCGCTGTATTGTTCTTACATTGATATTACACTTATCTACTAATTCTTCTTGAGTAAAACCTTTTTGTTTTCTCAATTCTGAGATCTTCTTTCCTAAATCTGGTTGTTTCATCGTAAATACATTTTTAAATTCCATACAATGTTACATGTGTTTGTGATTATCTCAAATTATTCTTGGTTACATTTACCCGACATTTGACCGACAAGTCAGTGTTTAAAAGGGGTTAATAAAACTTATTCTAAGTTGCAAAATAGTTGTTTTTCTCTGATTTTTTACTTTTTATTCTATAAAACAACCAAGTTTAAATGCTTACTTTTACGAATTATTACCAATAATTTCAAGTCAGTTATGAAATTGGTCTTTGCCACAAACAACCTTCACAAGTTAAAAGAAGTACAAGAAATGCTTTCTGATGATATTGAACTTTTATCATTGAAAGACATTGGGTGTTTAGAAGAAATTGAAGAAACTGCCATTACCTTGGAAGGAAATGCAAAATTGAAAGCTGATTATGTTACAAACAACTACAATTACAATTGTTTTGCTGACGATACAGGCTTGGAGGTAGACAGTTTAAATGGAGAACCTGGAGTTTACTCCGCTCGCTATGGTGGTGAACCTAGAAGTTCAGAAAAAAATATTTCAAAACTGTTATCAAACTTAGAAAGAAAAAGCAATCGAAAAGGTCAGTTTAGAACCATTATTTCCCTAAATTTAAATGATAAAAACTATCACTTTGAAGGAGTTTGTAAAGGTAAAATATTAGATACAGAAACTGGAAATAGCGGATTTGGTTACGACCCTGTTTTTCAGCCCGAAGGCTTCTCACAATCTTTTGCTGAAATGAGTTCTGAAGAAAAAAACAATATTAGTCATCGAGGAATTGCGGTTCAAAAATTAGTTCAATTTTTAAACAATCATTCAGATTGATCTCTCAAAAAAAATATACAAAGCAATTTGTAGGGCTATCGTTTGCCTTAATCTTTCTGTTTTGTTTAAACATTAGTTTTGGATCTGTTTCTATTCCTTTTACTGAAATTGTAGAGATTCTTTTTGGAGGTAATAGTTCTAAAACAAGTTGGGATCTAATTGTTGTAAATTTTAGATTACCAAAAGCAATTACAGCAATCTTAGTAGGTTCTGGTTTGTCTATTAGTGGTTTGCTAATGCAAACATTGTTTCGAAACCCTTTAGCTGGTCCTTTTGTTTTAGGAATTTCATCAGGAGCTAGTCTAGGAGTTGCCTTATTGATTTTAGGGTCAAGTATTTTTGGTGGATTATTTGCTTCTTTAGCTTTATCAAGTTGGGCTATAGCTGTGGCTTCTAGTTTAGGCGCTGCTTTGGTATTATTTGCTGTTTTACTCGCTGCAAACAAAGTTAGAAATACCATGTCTATCCTAATCATTGGTTTAATGTTTGGTACAGTATCAGCAGCAATCATAAGCGTACTTACTTATTTTAGCAGTGCAGAACAAATTCAACAATATATTTTCTGGGGATTTGGAAGCCTCGGAAATCTATCTTGGAATGAAGTCTTGGTGTTTTTCATTATTTTCATCATTGGAATTCTTGCTTTAATACAAGTTGTAAAACCGCTAAATACGTTTCTCCTTGGTGAGAATTACGCGAAAAGTTTAGGAATTAATATTCGAAAAAGCAGAAACATTATCTTACTAGTCACCAGTCTTTTAACAGGTGTTATTACAGCATTTGCTGGACCTATAGCCTTCATTGGTTTAGCCGTTCCACACATTACAAAACTTTTATTTACAACCTCTAATCATAAGGTGTTAATTCCAGCCGTAGCTCTTTTGGGAGCTATTATATTATTAGTTTGTGATTTAATCGCTCAGGTTCCTATGAGTGAATTTACACTTCCAATTAATGCAGTTACTTCATTATTTGGAGCACCTGTTGTCATATGGTTACTCATCAGAAAAAAGAAAGTTTACGTATGAATCAATCTAAAAAACATACGATTCTTCAAACCAAAAACCTTGTCATTGGTTATCGGACAAAAAAGTCGGTTCAAACTATTCAAGAGCATATCAATCTAAACATAGAGAAAGGACAGCTTGTTGCTATTTTAGGGAAAAATGGAATTGGGAAATCTACTTTATTAAGGACAATTATAAAGGTACAAGATGCTATTTCTGGAAGTGTTTTATTAGATCAAAAAGAGCTAGATAAATACGATTATAGAGAGCTCGCTAAAAAAGTGAGTGTTGTATTGACTGAACGTTTACCTGATAGTCAATTAACAGTCTTCGAATTGGTTGCTTTAGGGAGACAACCTTATACCAATTGGGTTGGTAAATTACAAGAAGAAGACATCAAAAAAATATATTGGGCTTTAGATCAAACTGACACTAAAGATTTAAAGGATAAACATTTTTATGAATTAAGTGACGGTCAGTTACAACGGGTTTTAATTGCTAGAGCGTTGTCTCAAGATACAGAAATTATAATGTTAGATGAACCAACTGCTCACTTAGACATGCATCATACTATCAAGATATTTCAACTACTCGAAAGGCTCGCTAAAGAAACTCAGAAGACGATTATTTTGACTTCTCATCAAGTAAACCTTGCCATTCAATCAGCTGATCAAATTGTATTATTGACTGAAAAAGGGGTGGATAGCGGAAGTAGAAAAGAGTTAATAGAAAGAAATGCTTTTGATGATTTATTTCCAACAGAAATTATTAATTTTAACACAAGCTTAGAACAATTTGTCATTAGTAAAAATAAATAAGTGTTTGTTTTTGATTTTAAGCAGACAGATAAAACTCAACTCAATGAAAAAAATATTTTTTTACACTGCTAGTTTAATTCTTTTAACTTCTTGTGGTTCTTTCTTGAAGTCGAAAAGTAAAAAAACAAATGTTGATTATGCGTCTACTATCACATCAGAAGAGTTAAGCAAGCACTTGTACATCTATGCTTCTGATGAATTTGAAGGAAGAAATACAGGAGAACCTGGTCAGAAAAAAGCTGCAGAGTACTTAAAGAATTACTATGTCAAAGAGGGTATTGCATCTGCTTTAGGAGGAGATAATTATTTTCAAGAAGTTCCTACTTCCTTTTTTAACAAGTCTAGCCGTGGCCGTGATTTAAAAGGTTCTGAAAATGTCGTTGCTTTTATTAAAGGAACTGAAAAGCCAGAAGAAGTCATTGTTATTTCTGCGCACTTAGATCATGTTGGTGTGAGAAACGGTCAGATTTATAATGGAGCTGACGATGATGGTTCTGGAACTGTGGCTGTATTAGAAATTGCTCAAGCATTTAAGGAAGCTGCAGAGGACGGAAATGGTCCTAAACGCTCTATTCTTTTCTTGCATGTTACTGCTGAAGAAAAAGGACTGTTAGGTTCTCGTTATTATGCAGAAAACCCTATTTTCCCTATGGCTAACACAATTGCTAATTTAAATATCGATATGATAGGTCGTGTGGATGAGGCTCATAAGGACAATCCTAATTATGTATATTTAATTGGTTCAGACAAACTGAGTACTGAACTTCACGATATTTCTGAAGAAGTGAACAAAAAATACGCGAACGTAACTTTGGATTACACATACAACGATGAAGACGATCCGAATCGTTTTTATTACCGATCAGACCATTACAATTTTGCTCAATATGGTGTTCCAATCATCTTCTATTTTAATGGAACACATGCCGATTATCATAGACCAAGCGATACTCCAGACAAAATCAACTATGAAATGCTACAAAACAGAACTCGTTTGGTATTTCATACCGCTTGGGAAGTAGCTAACAGAGAAGACAGAATTATTGTTGATAAAGCGGTAAAATAAAACTCTGAATGAGAATTATTTATTTGGTTTAATAAATGAAAAAACACTTGGTATTGTTCTTGATGGAATTACAAAAACTAACCAGATGAGAAAAATACTTTTTGCTTTATTAATTATTACATTTTCATGTAACACAGAAAAGGAAAAATCAAATAATGTTTCTATTAACATAGAGGGTCTTACTGATAAAATGTCTGTGAAAATAATATCAGACTCTGGAAAAATAGTAGATTCTGCGAGAGTTACTAAAGAGAACTTATCATTCACTATACCCAAAAAAAACATCTATGAAAAATACAGGGTTAGTATCTATAAAGATTCATTAAAAAGGTCTTTTATAGATTTTTTTTTATGGCAAAAAAACACAGATTTATCTATAACTGGTCATTATAATGACTCTACTTATGCAGTAGAAAAGTTTAAAATAACAGGTGATTCTTTAAACGATATACAAGAAGAATTTAATAAGATTTTAGTAAAGTATAGTACTTCTGAAATAACAAAAGAAATGTCTTCTACAAAAAACCAAATTGAAGCACAAAATCTTTTTAAAAAGTATGTTAACTTAATTCAATTAGATCAAATAGCTTTGAGTTTCAAAAAACCAAATAACTTAGTTTCTATAAATAATGTTTTGCTTTTGGGTAACAGAATATCTATAGATAGTTTACGACTATATTATAGTTTGCTTGACAATAGGTTAAAAGAAACAAAAGAAGGAGTAATTTTAGAAGAAATCTCTAATACTGTTAGGTTAAATGTTGGTGATAGAATAATGGATTTTAAAGGTATTGATGTAGATGGTAATGAAATTAAGTTGTCTGATTTTTCTAATAAAGTCATTTTATTAGATTTTTGGGCTTCTTGGTGTGGCCCATGTCACATTCAAAATAAGGAGGAATTTACTCCTATGTATGAAAAATATAAAAACAAAGGTTTTATTATTATAAGTTACTCATTAGATGTTGAGAATAAAGAAAGTGCTTGGAAGTCTGCCTCAATTAGTGATGGAATTACTTGGGTAAATATTAGTAATTTAAAAGGATTTAATGATCCTATATCAAAACAATACAGTGTATCGGTTTTACCTACTAGTTTTATTATAAATAATGAAGGTATAATCGTAAAATCATTTACCGGTTATGACAGTAATTCATCAGCAATTGAAGATGAGATTAAAAAATTATTGAAATAAAATATGGATGGATGGGGTGCATTAACAATGCTCATTAAACGGCAAGAAGCTACCAAATGGCGAAAAGCAGAGCTAAGGCATCAACTACAAAAAAGAAAGGAAGCCCTCATTCACAAAAGAACTGACCAAAATGAATTTAATTTTCCAGAATTATCAAATTCTGAAATGAGAAAAGTAAAAGATCAGATTCGTCGTGATTTTAAGAAGGAAAGAATTAAACACATAATCTATCTGTCAACGGTCCTTTTAATTTTCATCTCTTTTTTTGTGATATACTTATTTATCACGGATTAAAAAGTTAATGCATCATCTTAAATAGCAATTCTTTTAAGATATCACCTTGACTTTGATTGCTTGCTCCTACTCCTTTGCTTTTCACATCAGCGTCTCTCAATAAAGCGATTATTTGAGCTACTTTTCGCATTGGATAATTTTTACCAGCAGTAATATAATCCACCACAAAAAAAGGTCTGATTCCTAATGCTTTTGCTACATTGTCTCTAGATTTATTTTGCAACCCATGATAAATTAAAAGTTGAGTGAAAAAACTATTCAGTAAAGAAATAGTCATTACCAACGGATTGCTCTTTGAATTTTGAGCGAAATAATTGATAATTCGGTTTGCTTTTAAAATATCCTTCTCTCCTACTGCTTTTCGCAGTTCAAAATTATTAAAGTCCTTGGATATTCCAATATTTTCCTCAATGTGTTCTGGAGAAATAATGGTTCCTGGAGGCAAAATGGTCGTCAATTTTTCTAACTCGTTGTTAATTTTACTCAAGTTAGTTCCCAAAAATTCTACTAACATCTGGGCAGCTTTTGGTTCAACCTGATACTTCTTCCCACTTAAAACTCTACGAATCCAGTCCGCAACTTGATTTTCATACAAAGGCTTGCTTTCATATATCAGACCGCTTTTGGCTACAGCTTTGTAGAGTTTCTTTCTTTTATCTAATTTTTTGTATTTGTAATTCAGTACCAAGACAGTTGTCTGCTGTGGATTCTCGGCATAGGAAGTCAGTTTTTCAATATTTCTACTTAAATCTTGTGCCTCTTTTACAATAAGCACTTGACGTTCTGCCATCATTGGAAAACGTTTTGCCGAACCAACAATTTCTTCGATAGAAGTATCTCTACCGTACATCACAACTTGGTTGAACCCCTTTTCAGATTCTTCAAGTACGTTCTCTTCAATAAAATCTGAGATTTTATCAATATAATAGGGCTCTTCACCCATTAAAAAATAAATAGGTTTTAGATTTCCTTCTTTAATATCAGAAACAATCTGATTGATTTCGTTCATATATTACTATTTGTCATTACGAGTATTACGAAGCAACTTTATAAAAGTTTCGCAATGACTGTTCTAAAAATTGAGTTTTCATTACATTTGAGCAATGCAACAACTTAATTTTTCATCGTATTCATTTCGTCTCAAATCTAGCGAAAATAAGACACTTATTTTTGATATTGTTCGAAAAAAATATGTGGTATTAACTCCAGAAGAATGGGTTCGTCAGCATGTGATTCATTTTTTAGTTGAAGAGAAGAAATATCCGCTTTCATTAATTGCAGTAGAGAAACAATTAAAAATTAATTCTTTAAACAAAAGAACAGATATTATTGTTTTTAACAAGCTAGGTCTTCATGAAATTGTCATTGAATGTAAAGCCCCTACTATTCCTGTTCGTCAAAACACTTTTGATCAGATCGCCAGATACAATCTTACCTTGAAATCTAATTACATGATGGTTACCAATGGTTTAGAACATTATTTTTGTCAAATGGATTTAAAAAACGAGTCTTATCTCTTTTTAAAAGAACTTCCCAACTACTAATTTTAGCAAATCTTTACATTTTTGATTCCTATAGAAACACTAAGTTTGCAATCTTGTAAAAGTACTGGTATAAATATTAGCTTGTTTGGTATATAAATTTTGAAAGTAGCTATTGTCATATTAAATTGGAACGGACAACAATTGCTAGAGCAATTCTTGCCTTCTATTGTTCGTTTCAGTTCTGAATTCGCTGAAATATATGTGGCCGATAATGCCAGTTCTGATGATTCAATTCAATTTGTAAAAGAGCATTTCCCTTCCATTCATATTATTGAAAATGCAACTAATGGAGGCTATGCAAAAGGATATAACGACGCTTTACAATCTATTAAAGCTGCTGTTTATTGTTTGATTAATTCGGATGTAGAAGTCACTTCTAATTGGTTAAAGCCTGTTTTAGACGTTTTTAAAAGTGAAGAGAATACAGCTATTATTCAGCCTAAAATCTTGGACTACAAAAACAAGAAACTGTTTGAATATGCTGGTGCTGGTGGGGGCTTTATTGATTTGTATGGCTATCCTTATTGTAGAGGTCGCTTATTTAATTATTTAGAAAAAGACGAAGGACAATTTGATGATGTTGTAGATATTTTCTGGGCATCTGGTGCTTGTTTTTTTATTCGTTCTGAAGTATACCATCAACTCAATGGTTTTGATGAAGATTATTTTGCACATCAAGAAGAAGTAGATTTATGTTGGAGAACACAAAATGAGGGTTACAAAATTAAATATGTTGGAACATCTACAGTATATCATGTTGGAGGCGCAACTCTTCAGGAGACAAACCCACACAAGACTTTTCTGAATTTCAGGAATAGTTTGTTAAATGTAATTAAGAATGTACCCAAACAATGGTTCTTATTTGTTGTCTTTTCTCGATTGATTTTAGACGGTGTTGCAGGTTTAAAATTCTTAGTTGAATTAAGGCCCATACATACTTGGGCGATTGTAAAAGCTCATTTTAGCGTGTACGGTAATTTTTATCGATTCTTAAAAAAGAGAAGAAAGCTACAGAAGAAATATGTATACAATTTGCATACAAGTATTGTTTGGCAATATTTTGTTTTGGGTAGGAAAAAGTTTAAAAACCTTCGTTAGCTTTCTTTAAAATCTTTCTCCATTTATCTGTTTCTGCATATTCTTTGATTATTTGATTTCTTTCTTTCAAAAACCTTTTCATATAACTCTTTAGAAACAGAAAATCTGCTATTCTGCCCAAAAACCCAAGAGGCGATTGATATTCAAACACATCTGTAATTATTACATTCACACCATCCTTTTCTATATAATGTTCATGTCTGAAACTTTTAAATGCTCCTTTCACCATTTCATCTGCAAAAAAAGTAGGTCGCTGATAATCAGTTATTATTGATGTTAACTCTTGATAAAACCCTAAGTGTTTAGCTCTCCAGGTAACAGTCTCACCAAGAAAAATCAATCCCGATGTTCTGCCTGAAATAGCTACTTCTTTTGATTTTTTAGTAGATATTTTATGTAAATCGATGCTTCTTATTAAATCAAAGACTACTTCTATATCTTCTGAATTAATAACTGTTTTTAATTCTATTCTTGGCATTATAAGATGTCTAAACTTCCTTTACCTTCTCTAATAACCTCAGGTTCAAACGTTGTTAAATCTATAACTGTTGAAGCATGGTTATCTCCATAACCACCGTCTACAACAAGATCTACTAAGTTTTGCCATTTTTCAAAAATCAATTCTGGATCTGTTGTGTATTCAAGAACATCATCTTCATCGTGAATTGAAGTTGAGACTATTGGGTTTCCTAAAGCAGCAACAATTTCTCTAGCAATTGTATTGTTAGGAACTCTTATTCCAACTGTTTTCTTTTTTTTAAATGATTTTGGTAGAGAGGTACTTCCTGGTAAAACAAACGTATAAGGTCCAGGCAACGCTCTTTTTAAAATTTTGTAGGTAGGTGTATCTATTTGCTTGACATAATCTGAAAGGTGGCTTAAATCGTTGCAAATGAAAGAAAAGTTTGCTTTCTCTAATTTTACTCCTTTAATTTTAGCGACTCTTTCAAGAGCTTTTGTATTTGTAATATCACAACCCAATCCATAAACTGTGTCCGTAGGATAAATAACCAAGCCTCCTTTTTTAAGAACGTCAACTACTTTTTGAATTTCTTTTGGATTTGGATTCTCTTCGTAAATTTTAATAAACTGAGTCATCACATAAAAGTACAAAAGCTCAGTTTGAAAATCAAACTGAGCTTATCTTTTTTGGGAAGTATTATTTTGACTAAGATTTATCCACTAATCGAAATCCTTCTCCGTGAATATTTAAAATTTCTACATTTTCATCTAGCTTAAGATATTTACGCAATTTTGCTATGTAAACATCCATACTTCTTGAAGTAAAATAATTATCATCTCTCCATATTTTAGTCAATGCTAATTCTCTAGGCATCAAATCATTTTTGTGCAACGCTAGCATTCTAAGCAATTTACTTTCTTTTGGAGATAATTTTTGAGGCTCATTATTACCAACAGCAAGGTGACGTAGTTTCGAGTTAAAAAAGAAATTTCCAATAGTGAATTCGAATTGCTCGTTTTCAACTGATGTCTCAGACTCCTTTCTCTGTAAAATTGCTTTGATTTTGAATAACAAAACTTCTGAATCAAAAGGTTTGTTTAAATAATCGTCAGCTCCAACTTGATATCCTCTTAAAACATCTTCTTTCATTGTTTTAGCTGTTAAGAATATAATTGGCACTTCTTTATTGGTAGATCTGATATCTTGTGCTAATGAAAACCCATCTTTACGAGGCATCATTACATCTAAGATACAAAGGTCAAAATCATTGTTTTTAAACATAATTAGGCCTTCTATACCATCTTTTGCATGTGTAACGTTATAATCGTTCAATGCTAAATAATCTTTTAAAACTGTTCCAAAATTTGGATCATCTTCTACTAATAAAATTTTTTTACTTCCCATGTTGTTATTTTTATATTAAAGGTAATTTAACTGTGAATATGCTTCCTTTTCCTCTTTCGCTTTCAACAAAAACCGTTCCGTGATGATTGTCTACAATTTCTTTTACGTACGCAAGCCCTAAACCATGGCCTTTTACGTCGTGTATATTTCCTTTCTGTTCTCTATAAAATTTATCAAAAACATACTTTTGAGCTTGCTTACCCATGCCTATTCCTTCATCTTGAATTTTCAAAATCAAGTTTTTATTTGTGCTTTCTGTATAGATATCAATTTTAGGAGGGTCAACAGAGTATTTTAGAGCATTCTCCAAAATATTAACAATCACATTTGTCATATGAAAATGATTTGCTAATACTTCAGACTGTATTGCGTTTAGATGCGTAGTAATTGTCCCTTCTTTATCTAAAAGCAATAAGTTAACATGTGATATTCCATCTTCTATAACATCATGAATATCGATAGCATCTCTATTCATTTCAATTTGATTCTTCTCTAGTTTAGAAATTCTTAATACATTTTCTACCTGACCGTGCATTCTTTTATTTTCATCACGAATCATTTTAATATAACGAAGCACTTTTTCTTTGTCGTTAATGATTTTAGGGTTTTTAATAGAATCTAATGCTAGGTTAATTGTTGCTATAGGAGTTTTAAACTCATGTGTCATATTGTTGATAAAATCAGTCTTAATTTCTGATATCTTTTTTTGCTTAACCAACTGATATAGAGAGCTTGAAAACGCAACAATTATAATAAAAATAAAAAATAATGAAAGAAGTAATATATATGAGATTCCTGAAAGAATATGCTGATTCTTGTCTGGAAAATCTACATACAATGTATAATCACCATTACCATCAACATCTACAAACAAAGGATAATTAAAGCTTTTGTTAGAATTGATTGTAAAATAACCAGATTTCAATTTTGTAGCCAGTCCATTATTGTCATAAACTCCATATTTGAATTCAATATTAATATTTTCTTTTGTAAACTCTTCTTTTAATGTACTATTAATCTCCCTTGTACTTAGTCTTTCATGTATGGGAAACTCTTTTCTGTATTCATTAAAAACTTCAGTAATCATCTTTTTTTCCGCTTCCTCTAACCGAGTAGTTCTAGAAAATGCTTTTTCATTAAAGGTTGATATTACATCTTTATCTTCAGAGACTACTTGAGCTCTAAAAAAATCATTTCTTTTCGTGAATCCTTTTAAAATAATAGAGTCACTACTATTAAATTGAGTTTCATTTAAAAGATCTAATGGGATTTTAAAATCTTCTTCAATAATAGTAGATCCAAAAGAAAACTGACTTTTAGATGCAGTATCAATTTGCTGGATTAGAAAATTTTTAATTTCTGCCTTATTTAAAAACTCTCTACTCTCAAAGATGGGTCTTATTTTATT